>Ga0247841_10005372_pt1 | contig 20795 bp, 19 predicted proteins | sample LaCruzMarch2015__2_FD_192410 | JGI IMG/M metagenome (GOLD analysis project Ga0247841, IMG submission 192410) | Freshwater microbial communities from meromictic Lake La Cruz, Castile-La Mancha, Spain - LaCruzMarch2015_18m | ecosystem: Environmental > Aquatic > Freshwater > Lake | place: Spain... | reverse complement strand
GCTGTTCAACTGTTCGGTGAACGTGAAAGGCCTGAACGATTGCGGCGGCTGCGCCGAATTGCCCTGCAAAATGTTCCGCGAAATGAAGGACCCCAACAGTACAGAGGAAGAACATCAACTTTCGCTGGTGGAGCGGGTCGGGCGGCTGAAAGCCAAGGCATAAGGTCAAAGTGCAAAAGTAAAAGGTCAAAGTGAAAAGGTGTATGGATAATTGACCTTTTCTGCTTGCTGCTACCTTAAAACGAAGGGAACCACAATGGCGATCATTCCGGTGAAGGTTACCACCATGATGAAAAGGTTGTACCTTATACTGTAATTGCCAAGGAGGGATTCGTCGTAATACTTGTCTACTTCTTTGTCCTTGTACATTTTGAGCAAACCTGAAACGAGTTTCATGCGGGTTTGTTTGCCTTTTATCAAACCGAAAACCACCACTATATTCACCAGCACGATCAGTACCACAAAAAGGAACATAACAATCAACATGGAGTTATCGGTGCGCGATTTTTCGACCATCCCTGAATTGATGGCCAATGTTATCAGGTTCAGCAAAATGGCGGTAAGGATAAAAATGGTATCCGTACGGGTATTCTGCTGCAATTCGGAGGTAATGTGGCGGTGGACGTGTTCAATCATGGCTTTTTAGATTTTTAAGTTGTTAGTGAAAGATTTTGTTTAATAGTTTCATTTTTAAAATCAGACCTGGTTTTCAACAAACAGGCGATTAGCGCACTTTGGTTCATGTGTTATCTGAATTCCCAGACTTTTGCTTTTTTCTCCGGCCAACCCGCTTTGAATTGGAATTTGTGTTTCCTGTAAACAAGCCCTAATGTAACCGGAATCAGTATTCCGGAAGCCAGGCCAATGGTACTGCCAAGTGCCCAGTTTTTGTACCTTTCGGTATTCAGCTTTCCGTCTTTGAAGTCATAGCTGATCAACGGCGAAAGTAACATTACGAGCAACGATCCCAAAATAATTGGCTCCCCGATTTCTGCCATATTTATCATTTTCTCATTCTGGTTCCAGAAATAATCCACATCAGCCCATGCCACTTTCATGCTCGAATCCGCGTAAGGGGTTTTGAAGAAATATTTGGGTTTCATCGTTACCTGTTGCCTGATACCGGAGGTTAAAACCCTGTCAGTTTTCACCTCTTTCAACCTGAATTGAATCGAATCACGGTTTGCACCAAGAAAATAACCATTGTAATTTCTGGTTTCTTTCATTGAGTCGTTGTCCAAAACCAGATGGCTTATATTTATATGCCTGTCCGGTTTTATTTTCATGGTTTTTACTTTAGGTTTTCCGGTTACGCTTTGAACCTCAGTTTTCCATGTCTGTGCAAATAGTGTAACCCCTATTGCCAGGATAGCTGTTAGCAAAATGTACTTTTTCATAACGGTTTTTATTAATGTTGGGAATTAATTGAATTATTTAACCAGCATTTACTTTTTTATTGAACATAATATGGTGCAGGATAAACAACAGCCCGATGATAACAAAAGGGCCAATAACGATGAGCGAACCGGGATTTCCCGAAAAAACACCTAAAAAGAAACTTCCGGCAATGGTAAAAACAATAAAGATTATCCCGGCAGCAACCTCATATTTCCATGCAAGTACTAAAACGCAGGTAAGTAAAAATGCAGGGATGTTGTGGATGAGGAATCCAACCAGTTTTATGCCTAAAGGTTCGTTACCTTCGAAGACATCTATCGAAAACATCATCATGAAAAGGATGGCGAGGATGGTTAATACCCTGGGAATCCATAAAAAAATCCTTTCTTTCATAGGTAATTGGTTTATTAGCAGTTAAATAGATTTTGTTGTGAAGTATTAAGTCTGGGTTTTTTAGCCTTGACCGGGATTCAGAACTTATATCCGTAGATGCCTTCGAGAGCGATTGGTGCAACTTTTTTCTCCTTCAGAAAGAAAGCAACCCAGATCTGCCCTTTCGCCGTCTGATGAAAATCATTTGACCTATATTGAAATCCGGGAACCAGTGAAATCAGCGAAACGGAACGGGGGTCGTTCTCTGATTTGTGATGAATGGGGGAAATAAGTAAAGAATATTGCAAACCTAACTTTGGCTGCCAGCTTTTGTTGCCTAAATAATAGCTGTAGCCGCCATTCAATGCGAACGGGAAGATAATCTGCTTTTCCCAGGCTGCAAGAACGCTTGCCTCAAGGCACTGATGGTTATCAATCCAATAACCGAAATGAGGTCCGAACATGATGGCGCCACTCAGTATGAAGCTGAAACCGACCTCAGGTACCTGTGCGGTTGCTTTGCTGTTGTTTCCAAAAAACAGAACCAAGCAAAGCAAAAGGATAATGATGGATGTCTTTTTCATGATAAAAATTTGCATGTTTAAACGTAGATTTGCTTGTGTCAGAAAACCGGAAAAACGGCCCTCCGAAAATTTGATGTAAAATTACCCCGCCACAGGCTAAAATGGATTGAAAATCTTTTGTAAATTTGTTGTAAACTATTTTACAGGCATTCAGCAACCACTTTTTATTATTCCTTCCGAACTTTGCAGCAAGAAGACAAAATACTGTTCACGCTCCTCAAAAAGGAAATTGTAGCTGCTATGATGCTGAGCTATCCCGGAATAAATCCCGATATTTCTGTCTGGAAAGGCCAGGAGATTACTGATTTTCAGGAAGAGTTGCTTGTTAAAGTGAACGGCCGCCTGAGCGAAAAATGGTTTTATACGCATATTAAAGCTTCCAATCCCTCTCTTCCACGAATTGATGTGCTGAACATGCTGAGTAAATTTACCGGGTATGGCAATTGGGACGATTTCCGGTTTAAAAATGCGGATAAAACAGGATTGCCAGCGAAAACCGGAAAACCCAACAGCGTCTTTATCGTGATTCCTTTGCTGCTGTTGGTTGTCACGGTAGTGTTGTTTTTTATCTACCGGATGATTGACACGCAGAATTACCGCTTCACCTTTGTAGATGCCGATTCCGGGGATCCTGTTTTGAACGGCAATATCCAGGTTGACCTTTTCCTGAAGGGTGAATCGCCCATGAGTTATACGTGCGACAAGGAAGGCAGTTTCGTGATGCGTACCGACCAGAACAAAATCAGGATGGTGGTCAGGTCGCCATATTATCTTACTGACACGGTGGAAAGGATATTGAAGAAACTCAACCGGACTGAGCAAATCAGGCTGCAGGTGGATCCGTATGCGCTCATGATCCATTATTTTTCACAAACCGATATAAAGGCTTGGCAAAAACGGCGTGGACTATTAGATAAGATGTTTAGCGAAAACGCCATGATCTGCCAGGTTCCCGACCCCAAAGGAGGTACAGGGATGGAATTATATAATAAAAAGGAATTCATTGATAAGCTCACCATGCCCGTTTCGAGCCTGCGGCAGATTGAGGTTCTCGATACCCGGTACGATAGCGGACAAATAGTCATCCTGAGGTTTAAGGTAAATACAAGCAAGAAATGAAACGGAAAAACCACTTATTTGTCCTGCTGCTCATTTACCTGATTTGCAGCGCAAAGAGTTGCACTGATGATGAAAATGCGGCTAAGCTGAATGAAAAACAACTTATTTCGGCTGCCAAAGACAGCATCAAACAGGTGATTCAGGTTGATTTCCCATCCGACCAGCTACTTAGGGCTTACGAAGCAACGGCTAAGCAAAAGCTGACCGATTTTGCCGACTACCTGAACATTGCCTCGGATACCTCCATGGATGCGGGTTTCAGGCAGCAGGCCTCGAAAATGGCAGGGAAACTTTTTATTTCCCGTGAAGTTGGCCTTGGGAAATGGGGGAGATCATATTCCGGAACCAATATCCACACCCTGGATCAGTTACTGAAGGAATGCCTGTCCGGGGGCTTGCCTTCCCAGTTTCGACCTGATAAAATGGAGATAGAAACCTTAATGAAACAGGTAAATGACTCCACCTTCAGAGGCAATCTTTCATTTTACCCGGCAAGCGACAATTCCGTTAAAATGAATATCTCTTCAGCTTCATCATCCAGAATGGTCATGGATATTTATGCACTCAAAAAAGTTAAATCATTCGGAAAAGAAAAAGTTGCTGTGTGGAATGTTTTCCTTGGGGACATAGATTAGCAGGGGATACGATTACACCTTTTTCTGGTTCATAGGATGACGATTTCAGTGATTATTTTGCAATGTATTTCTTTTAAAGGATTTAGGCAGTTTATTGCTTCATGCATCTCAACAGATTGACACGCCATACTTCAATTCGCAGAGTAACGGGCTTTTTTACAGATTGACAAAGTAAAATCGCATCCCATGTACGCGCATGTCCGTCCCGAAAAGGGCGAATGCTCGGAACTCGCCAACCTGGCGAACGATTTGCTGTGATATTGATTGTTGCTACTTCAGCGAATGTACGGCCGTCAACACAGTCTGTCCAACAGCCATCAGCGTGGGTTTACTTATGCCGGCGAGGTTATCGTTCAGGGTATGCCAGTTTTTATAGAAACCACTCTCGGTGGTTGGGTCATGCTGGATGATGTTTATCGTTGGAATCTGACGTATCTGGTTAATATACAAGTGGTCATCAGTTATGGGACTGGTGCGTTCGGTCGAGAAATAGTCGCTGTATCCGATAGCGGAAGCAATATTCCAGACTTTCTGGGCAATATCGGGCGCGTAGTATTGGCTGGTGCCTTCGAGGGTGAAGACGGCGTTTTCGGCACCTACCATATCGAGCAGAATCCCAAACCGTGCACCATAGGCATGCGTGTGCGGGTTACGCGACCAGTATTGCGACCCGAGCGCCCAATCATCGGTTCCCTGGAAATTGGCCTCCTGGTGCGCCCCATAATCTTCTCCATCCAACAATAGGATATCAACTCCTCCGTCTGATGGTTTCAGTTGGAGTTGGCGGGCAATTTCGATCAATATCCCGGCACCGCTGGCCCCGTCATTCGCCCCGTCAATCGGCGTGTGTCGCATCAGGGGATTCGGATCATAATCGGCAAAAGGGCGTGAATCCCAATGGGCGCAGAGCAACACTCTTTCAGTCGCTTTCGGGTTGAACGAAACAATAATATTTTGTAGATTAAGGGTCGTGCCATCGTAGGCTTTGGCGGTAAACTTCTGAACGGAAATATGTTCGGAGTACTTTTTCAAAGTTTTCACAAACCAGGCGGCACATTTTGCATGTGCTTCGGTATTTGGCACACGGGGACCGAACTCAACCTGTTGCTGTACAAAATAATAGGCAGAATCGGCATTGAAATCGGCAGCTTTCAGCAACGCGGCAGCCTGCGTGGAGGTGGATTCATCAGGGGCGGATGTCTTTTTTTGTTTGCACGATATAAACGTGAAAATCAATGCTATTGCTATAAAGATCGAGGTGTTTCTCATGATAATATCTGTTTTCGAAAAGGCAAAAGTACTATAAACGGCATTGCAAATGATATTGCCGGATTACCCTGATAGGGTTCGCAGGGAAAACATTTTATTGCAGGGTTTCTAATAACAACAATTTTTTTGCGTTATTGATTGAAAAACCAGCAATTACAGGCAATGCGTTTCAAAACCCTGAAAAAAGTATTTTTATGGATAGTTGCTATAGCAGCCTTCCTGGCTCTGTCGCTTTTTCTGGCACAACGTTACCTGGAGCCGGAAATACAGAAGCTTTTCGTTGCCGAAATAAACAAGTCGCTAACTGCTCAGGTACAGGTTGAAAACATCCGGTTCAGCCTGATTAAAGATTTCCCATCTGCATCGGTCCGTTTTACCGGCGTGCGGATGAAGGAGGCGATCAAAGACCCATCAAAAACGTATTTACTCAAAGCGGGAACTATTTCTTTTCAGTTCAATATCTGGGATTTGTTGCGCAAGCGTTACAAAATCAAGCACATACGTTTTGCAGATGTAGAACTTAATCCGCGGGTTTATGCCGATTATAGCGACAATTTTCATTGCTGGAAAGCAGAGCAGGGTACTGGCAGTAATTTCAGTTTTGAGGTGCAGCGGGTAGTTATCAACCGTCTTCATCTCAATGTTAAAAACGAAGCAACCCACACATCCATTGATGCGGAATTACCCGATTTTACCGCCAAAGGCAATTTCAGTAGCAGCAAATACATGCTGGAGCTTGCCGGGGAGGTTCTTCTTCATGAACATAAAACTCAGGATATCTGTTATATAACCGAACGGAGAATCAACCTTGCACTTTCGCTCGCAGCCGATAACAATACCGGATCGTATCAAATCATGAAAGGTTCGGTTGAAACCGGAAAACTGAAATTGGCTGCTTCCGGAAACCTGATTTACAGCGGACAACAACACCTGATCAACCTTGATATTACAGCCACCGGTTCCACCCTGGAGGAAATGCTGTCGCTGGTACCTGCGACTTTTACCAAGCAACTTGACAAGTACCGTTTTGAAGGCAGGGGGAATGTAGTTGCAAAAATTGCCGGACAGTTTGGCCGAAGCTTTGTTCCGGCGGTAAACCTTCGTCTCGACCTGCAAAACGGACTGGTAACCGAACGCTCGACCGGGGTGTGCCTGAAGGGTATATCGGCTATAGCTGAATACAGTACAAAGCAAGACGGAAAAGAAGAAACGTTGTCGGTGAGCAATCTGAATGCCAGGCTTGGTGATGGTTTGCTGAGCGGTTCATTAGTAATGACCGGATTCACTTCCCCTCAAATACAGTGCAACTTCAACGCAAGCCTGAGCCTGGAAGAACTTCACAGGTTCTTTGAAGCAGAGGAAATCACCGCCATGAGTGGTTGGTTAAAAGTGAATGCTGCCTTTGACGGGAAAATCGCCGAATTGCATCACCCTACCAGCACCGATTTCATAAACAGTAACCTTACAGGCCAGGGGAATATTGAAAAAGCTTCTGTTGCACTGAAAGATTATAACCTTCCGCTGGAAGAAATCACGGCAGATTTTTCGTTCAACGGTAGTGACTTACAGTTGCAGCAAGTTGGTTTTCGGGTCAGTAAAAGCGATTTCAACCTGCATGGAACCCTTGGTAACCTTCTTTCGTGGATATTTATTAAGGATGAAAACCTCATGGTTTCAGGTTCGCTTTTGTCGAAGCGTTTCGATTGGGATGAACTATCGGCAGCCCAGTACGGTACTTCGGAAGAGTTCAGATTCGGTCTGCCAGCCGAAATCGCGGTTAGCGACCTGCATTTACGCTGCAACAATTTCAGTTTCCGGAAATTCAGCGCCACTGATATTTCCGGACTTATAAACTTGCGGCATAAGGTGCTGTCGGTGAGCGAAGTAGAGATGTTTACGAACCAGGGCAAAGTGAAAGGTCAGATAAACATAAACGCACAATCAGAAAAATATTCCCTCCTGCAGGCAAAAGGATATCTCGAAAAGGTAAATATCAACACACTTTTCACCCAGTTTGGCAACTTTGGACAGGATGACCTGAAAGCCGACAACCTCGAAGGGCTTATTACCGCTGACCTGATTTTTGCCGGGCAAATGCAAAGCAACCTCGATATTGACCTGAATTCGCTGAAAGTACATTCTGATATTACCATTGAAAATGGCCGTCTGGTGAATTACAGCCCAATGCAAAGCCTTTCAAAATACCTCAAGGTGGAGGACCTGGCCGACATCCGTTTTGCTACCCTGCAAAACCAGATTGACATTGCCAATCAGGTAATTTACATCCCTTCGATGCAAATCAAATCAAGTGTCCTTGACCTTCAGTTGATGGGAACGCATACCTTCGATAACGAATTGGAATATCATTTTACCCTAGCCCTTGCCGACCTGGTGGCAGCAAAATTCAAAAAACGAAATGCCGGTTACAACAACCAGGCTGAATTCGGGCAGATGGAAGACGATGGGCGTGGCCGGACCAAAATTTTTGTTTCGCTGACAGGCACAGTGGACAACCCGATAGTAAAATATGACAAAAAGGCTATGCGCGAAAAAATCGCCAACGACCTGAAATCGCAAAAAACCGAACTAAAACAAGCCTTCAAACAGGAGTTACGCCTGATGCAAGGCGACACCCTGAAAAAAGCAGAACGCCTCAAAGAAAAAGAAACCATCAAAAAGCAGGAGCGGGGCGAATTTATCATCGAGTGGGATGACGACAAAAAATGAAAGCATTGAACTTCAAAGTATTATTGTACTTTTATTGCCTTAAACAAACAGAGAAGCAATGTAAAACTGCCTGATTTTGCAATGAAATTGTCAACAGAGCCATCATTTCATCATTAATTATCCATGAGGCTATTTACTTACAACCGGTATAGCATTTATACGCGCAAAAGGCTTTGGAAGCTGCTGCTTTTTATTTTTGCCATCATCATTATTGCCTTTTCGCTTTGGTATTCAAATATTTTAGTAAAAAAAATAGCGCAGGACGAGCGGTTTAAAATACGTACCTGGGCCAATGCGCTCCAGCAGCGTGCCGTTTTGGTGAATTCGACCCAGAAATTTTTTGAACAGATACAACAGGAAGAACGCAAACGGGTCCAATTATATGCCGAAGCACAGAACCGGTTGAACAGCGCCGGCAACAACGAAGACGTAACATTTTACCTGAACATTATCCAGAACAGCACTTCGATCCCGGTGATTTTGACCGACAGCAAAGGGAACATCACCTCCCAAAGAAATACTGTTTTTACTTCCGATACCGTTCCCGGGATGGGTGAATACCTAAAAAAAGAGTTTACCAAATACCCGCCCATCGAAATCAATTATTATAAAAAGAATAAAAATTACATTTATTATAACGACTCCAAACTCTTCACCGAAATGCAGGTGGTGATGAACAACCTCGTGAATTCTTTTTTCAGCGAGGTGGTCAACAATTCGGCATCGGTTCCCGTGGTGGTAACCGATAGTACCCAAAGGCAGGTCATTACCTCCGGACATATTGATACCCTTCGTATCCATGATTCTGTTTATCTGCAACATCTTATTCATGATATGGCTTTCGAAAACGACCCGATAGAAATCACGATAGCCGACCAGGGGAAGAGGCTGATTTTTTATAAAGACTCTTATGTGCTTACGCAATTGCGGTATTTCCCGTATATGCAGTTGGCTGTCATAGGAATTTTCCTGCTGGTTGCGTACCTGCTTTTCAGTACGGCGCGGCGCAGCGAGCAGAACCAGGTGTGGGCCGGCCTGGCTAAGGAAACTGCGCATCAACTCGGAACGCCTCTTTCGTCCATGATGGCATGGGTTGATTACCTTGAAGCCAAAGATATTGACCGCGAAACCATTGACGAACTCCGTAAGGACGTGAACCGCCTGAGTACCATTACCGACAGGTTTTCAAAAATAGGCTCTAACCCTTCGCTGGTTCCCGAAAATATCGTTTCGGTAATTTATCAGTCAGTATCGTACCTTAAAACACGCACGTCCCAAAAAATAACCTATCTGATCAATATGCCCTCCGATCAGTCCATCGTGCTCCCGATGAACCTCCAGCTTTTCGAATGGGTGATTGAAAACTTGGTAAAAAACGCAGTGGATGCCATGACCCGGCAGGGGACTATTTCAATTGACATTCTTGAAGAGGAACACGTTGTAAATGTGGATATTACTGATACGGGCAAAGGCATTGCCCGAAACATGTTCCGTACCATTTTCAACCCCGGGTTCTCGAGCAAGCAGCGTGGCTGGGGGCTAGGGTTGTCTCTTTCAAGGCGCATTATCAACGATTATCATAAAGGGAAGATTTTTGTTAAAACCTCCACCTTAGGCAAAGGAACCACTTTCAGGATCGTGCTGAAGAAAAATTGATGAAGCCAGGATTTGAACACTGCTGACCCATATTTACCGGCTTCACACAGTTAAAAGCTATCGAAGTTGTGAAATGCACCAGACAATACACCTCACTCAGTACGATTAACCAATAACCAACAACTCATTTTTGTCAGGCATTTACATCCATATTCCCTTTTGCAGCACGAAATGCAACTACTGCAATTTTTACTCTACAGCTTCAGGGCGAAATATTGAAAAAGTAATTCAGGCGATTTGCTGCGAAATTGACCAGCGGAAAGATTATTTGCAAGGGTCAACCATAGAAACCGTTTATTTTGGTGGAGGTACTCCTTCATTGCTCCAAAGTTCTCAAATTGAGGCCATTTTGAACCAGGTTGCCAGGAATTTTCATGTTGATGCAGCAGCGGAAATTACCCTCGAAGCCAATCCCGATGACCTGAACAAGAAAAAACTCCAGTATCTGAAACAACTTGGGATCAACCGTTTAAGTATAGGAATCCAGTCGTTCAGGCAGGATGACCTGCAATACCTGGGCCGCCGCCATTCCGTTTTTCAGGCACAACAAAGCATTGAGGAAGCATTGGTTTCAGGGTTCGCCAACCTGAGCATTGACCTTATTTACGGTATCCCGACACTTTCTGGCGAAGGATGGCAAGAAAACCTTTCGCAAGCATTTTCCTATCCGATTCCCCATATTTCTGCTTACTGGTTGACGGTGGAGGAGAAAACCCCGCTTGACCTGATGATCCGTAAGGGGAAAATAGAAACTGTAAATGAAAACCTTGCTTTATCACATTACGGGTTACTGGTTGAAATGATGCTTCAAAAAGGGTATGAGCATTACGAAATATCGAATTTTTGCCTGCCCGGAAAGTATTCCAGACACAACACAGCCTATTGGCTAGGCAAACCTTACCTGGGCGTAGGCCCTTCAGCACATTCGTTCAACGGGTTGGAGAGACAGTGGAACGTATCGAATACGAATAAATATATAGAATCGTCTGCCGCAGGAAAAGTCGAATCGGAAGCAGAGTTATTAAAAATTGAAACCCGGTATAATGAATTCATAATGACCTCGCTGCGGACCATCTGGGGCTGCGACCTAAATCATGTAAGTGCGAAATTTGGAGATTCATTTGCCACAAAATTGGTTAAGGATGTGCAAATTTTCATCCGGCAAGGGAAAGCTTCTATTGAATCGGGAAAGTTGAAGTTAACGCCCGAAGGCTACCTGTTTGCTGATGGGATAGCTTCCGCATTGTTTGTTGAAACTGACTGAAAACAACCAGGAAGGATGATCAAACAGGCTAAAAATCAGGTATCCGACAGATTTCGCAGATGGTTTCAGCCATTTTATCCTGTTTAAATCTATGCTGCTTTTCTATGCATGATGCGATTGATTATTTTCTTTACCTTTTTACTTTGCCATACCTTTTCAAAGCCTACTTCAACTCCACTTCCATCTCCACCGGTTGATGGTCGGCAAATTCAAAATTGGTTTGTAAAGTATTTGTGCTGAGCAAGTTTATATTCGGTGAAAGTACAAAGAAATCAATAATGGAAGTAGCTGTTTTGCTTTTTGTGTAAGGCTTGTCCACATCGCGGTTGGTGGAGAAGTTGGGATCAAAAACCCATTTAAACCCCATCGGCAAAAAATCATCCGGGATGCCGGGAGTGATGCTTTTGGCAAGATTTCCATCACGGATGCTGTCCTGCCTGAAAGGCAGCGGGTTCTGGTTCCAGTCGCCACCGGCAATCACATAGTTTCCTTTGGAATATTCTTCAACCAGCACACTTTTCAATAATTTCAATTCCTTGGTACGCATTTCGGCAGCATCATCGTAAGCTGAATTGTGCAGGTTAATCAGAACCAATTGCCTGCTGTTGCTCACCAGATAACGGGTAAGTATAAAGCAGCGATCGAGCAAGAATAGCCGTTTTGGCCAACTGTAAGACGAATGATAATCAACCCTTTGTGCTTCGGTAGGCTTAAAATGGCTGAAAGTGAGCAATCCGGCATTTACCTTTCCCATTGGCGATTTCATGGGTATCGGGATAAATGGCACTTTGTAATTGAAAGCAAATGCAGAAGAATACCCGTTAAAAATGATTTGAAACCTGGCAACCTGATTATCGTAGTATGAGCGTTTCGAATGCCGGTCAACCTCCTGAAGCAGCACAAAATCGGGTTTCGGTAATTCAGATAGTTGCTTCCCGATGCCTTTGCTGTATTTTTCATAACTTTTCCGATCGGGCATCACCATGCTGCCTTTTTCGTAAAAAAAATCCATTTCGGCACCTAACCCGCAATAGCCAATGTTCCATGTGTAAAGTTTCAACCTCCCGACAGGAATGGTGTCGAATGAATTTGCTTTCTCGTAAGCAATTATCTCTATGCTATCAGGTTGATAATCGGTGATGGTCGAATAAGCAAAGAATCCCACTACTACAAGCAGAATAGTTCCCGACATAGCCAGTAAGCCAAGGAGAACAGACTGGGTAATTTTCTTAAATCTGACGATCATCAGTGAAAAACGGAATTATTAAGGAGGATACTATGTAAATAACTCTGCACGAATTTAGAAATTTTTCCTAATTTAGCACCCTTCTTAATAATATATTTTTAAAACTATGCCTTTATTAGGCTCAATACTTAAAGGTGCCATTGAATTCAGGAGTAAGATCCCGATTGAGACCCTCAAAACGCAGGATGCTTATAAAGCTCAGTTGCAGACCTTAAAAAAACTTCTCCGGCAGGCACAGCTTACTTCATTCGGCGAAGAATACGGGTTCCAGGATATGCTCAGGCTTCGCGATCCTTTGCCGTTGTTCAAGCAACGGATCCCTCTGTTCGATTACGACGCAATGCACAGGCGGTGGTGGTACCGCACCCTGAACGGCGAAGCATACGTTAGCTGGCCCGGTCAGGTGAAGTATTTCGCGTTAAGTTCAGGCACTTCGGGTGCTTCGAGCAAATATATCCCGGTAACGCCAGATATGCTCAAGGCAATTCAAAAGACCAGTTTCAGGCAGTTATGGACATTGAGCAAATATGATTTTCCTCCGGAGTTCTACTCAAAAGGAATTTTGATGCTTGGCGGAAGCACCCAGCTCGAATACAACGGGACATATTACGAGGGCGATCTTTCGGGAATTACCGCGGGCAACCTGCCGTTTTGGTTCCAGCATTTTTACAAGCCGGGCAACCGCATATCGAAGGAAAGAAACTGGACGACCAAATTGGAGGAAATAATAAAGAAAGCCCCCGAATGGGACATTGGAGTTATTTGTGGTGTCCCGGCATGGCTTCAAATCCTGCTCGAACGCATCATCCAAACATACAACCTGAATACCATTCACGATATGTGGCCTAACCTGAGCATTTATGTGCATGGCGGGGTTTCGTTTTCGCCATACCTGAAAGGTTTTGAGAAATTACTGGCCCGTCCGCTTACCTACATGGAAACCTACCTCGCTTCCGAAGGGTTTATTGCCTATCAAAGCCGCCCGAATGCCAATGCGATGCAGTTGGTGCTCGACAATGGCATCTTTTTTGAATTCGTTCCTTTTAATGAAACCAATTTCGATGCCGATGGCAACCTGAAACCTGATGCTACCGTACTTAATATCAACGAAGTAGAAGAGGACAAAGACTATGGGCTGCTTATTTCGACCTGTGTGGGGGCCTGGCGTTACCTGATCGGCGATACGGTAAGGTTTACATCAAAGGCTTTGAATGAAATAGTCATAACCGGGCGGACGAAACAATTTTTAAGCCTTTGCGGTGAACATATTTCACAGGAAAACCTGAATACTGCCATCGAAATGCTTGCCCATCAGTTGAATGTTACTATTCGCGAATTTACTGTTACCGGGATAAAACATGAAAAAGGCATGTTCGCGCACAAATGGTACCTGGGTTGCGATTGCGAACTGGATGCCAATACCGCAGCCCGTATGCTCGATGAGAACCTCAAAATACTGAACGATGATTACCGCACCGAGCGTTTACTTGCCATCCGTGAAGTAACTGCCGAAGTCATGCCTCCTTCGGTATTTTACGACTGGATGAAACTGAATGGCAAATTTGGCGGACAGCATAAATTCCCGAGGGTGCTAAAACATGCAAAACTCGATAGCTGGGAGTCATTCCTGGGTAAGAAAAGCCATAAGGACTAACCAATAGCCACTTGGGATATGTGGTTTTCGATTTATTATGGCATTAAAACCTGATAATTGATAACTGTTCTTGCATTTCACATCACGCACCACACATCACTAAAACCCAGGTTCCAATCTCCAGATACCCAATCGTAAATCGTAAATCAAAAATCGTAAATCCCCTAACCCTCAATCCCTGATCCCCAATCCCTCCCCCAATGCACCCCCTGCTACAAGGCATACTGCTCGGTTTCACAATATCGGTTATACCGGGTCCACCGCTGTTTACCTTGCTGCAAACCAGTATCCATCGTGGCATGAAATCGGGGTTTTTCCTGGCTGCCGGCATATTCCTGAGCGATATGATTGTAGTATATCTAAGCTTTCTGGGTGCTTTGCAGTTTATCAACCAAAAACACAACTACATCATTGCAGGCGTTATCGGAGGGCTGATTTTGATCGGTTTCGGCGTTTATACTTTTTATCATAAAGTACATATTGACGAGAATAACATGCCGGTCGAGGTGAGGGTTGCAGGTCCTGTAACATACATTCTCAAAGGTTTTTTTCTCAATATCATGAATCCTTTTGTCTGGATCCTCTGGATTTCGGCAATGGTTGGGGTCAGTTCGGGATTTGGCGACAACAAACACGGGGTTGAACTTTTTTTTATAGGAACGCTTATCACTATTTTCAGTTCAGATTTGCTTAAAGTGTTTATTGCCAATAAATTAAAGCAGCGGCTGAAAGCCAGTTTAATAGCACGTATCAATCATCTGGTTGGGTTACTGCTGGTAATTTTTGGCGTTTTTTTGATAATCAGCGCTTTTTTAAGGTTCGGGTAGTTCGCTTTTATTTCCCCTAATTGTAAACAGGTTTGATAGAAAGAAAAAAATACAAACCCGTCAGGAGTTTAACTTTTAAAGGAAAATTCCTGGTAAGGGCCATTCGTCTGGCTTTCCGCATCCGGCGTTTCCTTATGGGCAAGGACTGGGAAAGCGAACCCCCGGGGCATCACGAAGATCCCCTGCATATGCAACCCGGCGAATTGCTTCATTTTGCCCACAAATACTACTTCCGCATTATCCACAAAGCAGCTGAACAAAGCGACCTTGAAAATCACTTTCGTGAAAATACAGGAAATATACAGGTTCCGGAAGGCTTTGTACCCGAACACACCCTCACTTTGTCGGCCGGTGGCGACCTGATGCCTTATTACTGTATAAATAAAAACACCTGTTCTTCGCTGTGGGACGAATGCGGAGATTTTTTCTTTGGGGCAGATTTGGTGACAGCCAACCTCGAAACGCCTGTTAATCTCCTGAATAAACCTTCGCCGGTGCCTGAAGTGATGCTGAAAAACATGTATTTCAATGGCAGCCGGGAGATGTTTGATGTGTTTTCCGGTAACGGGAAATACAATGGATACCATGTGCTTTCAGTAGCTAACAACCATTCGCTCGACCAGGGTGAAGCCGGTCTTTTGCAAACACTCCACTTCCTGGAAAAGAGGAAGGTGCGATATTGCGGTGCTGCCAAGCAGGAAGATCTTCGCGATGATTTCCCCATCATTGATAAAAATGGCATCCGGGTTGCCTTCCTCGCAGCTACATTCTCGCTAAACGCCCTCAAAACTCCGCCGGGAAAGGAATGGATGGTCAACCATCTGCCGTTGAACGTGGAGGACCCGGATATTGAACTATTGATTCACCAGAGTAAACTTGCCCGTGAAAGAAGAGCAGACTTTATCGTTGCCCACCTGCACATGGGACTGGCCTATCAGCCCTTTCCTTCGCACTACAGTGTGAAAACCATACACCGGATTTGTGAACAAACAGGCATTGACATTGTCCTCGGGGGCCATCCGCACAATCCGCAGCCAGTTGAATTTTATCAATTTACAGACCCTTTCAGCCGCAAACCGAAACAAAGTTTCATCGTTTATTCACTGGGCGATTTTGTAGCTTACGATATTTTCAAATGGTGCCACCTGCCGCTGATGCTGAAATTTACTATTGAGAAAGGCAAAGAAGGGTCGTTTATCACCGGTCTGGAAATGAAATTGGCTTATATGCAGGCTGTTGTCCGCAAAGGGAAGGTTGAAAAACTCATCCTCAGGGATTTTAACCGCCTGATAAAAGATCCTTCAAGCCTCGATTCGCGTTCTTTAAAGGAATTCAGGGAACTGGAACAATTCGCCAAACAGTTCCTGCTTCCAGGAAATGTTGAAAAGTTTTTGGTCTGATAAGGTTGAAAACCAGCCATTTAATCAAAAAAGGTGTATCACCACCGGCCAAAGCAGCACCACAGCGAACCCAATGAACAAGATGCCCACACCCCGGTCAATGATCAGAAGCAGCTTAACGGTAATAAAGCGTTTCAGTTTGTAAGCGCCGAGCGAAATCAGCAGTTCCATACCAAAAATGGCCGACAGGGCAGCGATATAAAAAGTGGTGCTCGTGCGGGTGGTATACAAGGCCACCTGAGAGAGGTTAGTGGACACCACTGCCCAGCCCATAAAATTGCCGGGATTAAGGATGTTGAGCAGGAATCCGGTGCGGATGTAGAAAAAAATTCTGCGGTTGCGTTTGGTTGCCGGGTATGACACGCTTTCGGTTTTCCGCAAGTTGGTGATGCCATAAAAAATAAGGAATACTGCCCCGCAAATCCGTACAATGGTTTCGGTAATACCGCCTTTCGGGATAAGTGATGAGTTGTATAACGTGATCGAAATGAGGATTATATCCGAAATTACCACCCCTGCCGAAATCAACATGCCACTGCGGAAACCATTGTCAATGCTGTTCTGCACCAGTGCAAAAAACACGGTGCCCAGCATAACGCTCATTACCATACCGGTAATCAGGCCTAAAAAAAGCGCTTCTGTCATGTGCATATGCCTGCAAATATAAAGCATTTATGGCAACTTCTGCATATTTCGCTTTTGCAGGTTTTTATCTGAATGGGTTAATCCTCAGCCTGATGGTGATTTCCGGTGCACTGGAAATGCTCTCCGCCATTCAGCAGGTATTTTCCGCCGCATAGTTAAAATTCTCTGCCGGTACGTTGATGTTTTCCGATCCCGGAAAGAACCTTCTGGATATTGGAAAGAACTTTTTATTAAGGATCATCTTCATTTAGAAAAGTTGTACTTTTATAGGTCTGAGGGATAATCTGAGTTTGCTATTGTAACTACGTTTTTAATCCTGTAATCTTTATTTGGTTATTAGCAGAAAATCCATAATACGAATAGAAAATTTATTTATATCGAAAATATGTCAAGGAAAAGAAATAATCAGGCTGAGTTTGTTAAGTGGTTTGGGCCACTCCTGGAAGTTTTAAGGCAACTCGGAGGTTCTGCCAAACCAAGGGAAGCCTCGGATAAAATAGCAGAAAACTTAAAACTAAACGAGAACAAGCTAAATGAGATATTGAGCTCTGGCCAGTCAAGATATTATAATCAGGTAGCCTGGGCCAGACAATATCTTGCGTGGGAAGGTTTAATAGACACCTCACAACATGGCATTTGGACATTATCTTCAAAAGGTGAAAGTACTTATTTAGATGAGGAAAAGTCGAGAGAAATATTTTTAAAATGGGTTGAAATTCACAGAAAAACCCGTCAGGACAAATCGGAAATTGAAATTATCCAGGAGCAGGAAACTTTTGAGCCTGAAGATATTCAACCACAGAATACAGTTGATTTGCTGCAAATTCTTCAGAGTTTAACTCCATCAGGATTTGAAAAAATTTGCCAAAGATTATTACGCGAATCGGGATTTGAAAAAGTTATTATAACAGGGCAATCGCATGACGGTGGAATAGATGGATTTGGAATACTTGAAATGAATCCTTTTATAAGTTTTAAGGTACTATTTCAATGTAAAAGATATAAAGGCACTGTATCCAGAGCACAAGTTGGGGATTTTAGAAATGCAATGATTGGAAGGGCAGAAAAAAGAATTATTATGACAACTGGAACATTTTCATCTGATGCCATCAAAGAAGCCAACCGGGACGGTGCTCCTCAGGTTGAGTTGGTTGATGGTGAAAAGCTTGTAGATATGTTTAAAAAAGTACAATTAGGTGTGAAGCCAAAAACCATTTACGAGGTTGATTTAACTTTTTTTGAACCATATCTTGAAACAGTCAAAAAAGTCTGAAATAATCATTTAGCATTCCTCATTTTCGTGAAAATCTTCTTTTCGGATGTCTGCAGTCATCAAAATCAAACTCCTGAAAACAATAAATAAGCTATGGTAAAAAAACACAAACCCGTTGAGGAAGGTTTCAATGAAATTTTGCTTTATACCACTCCCAATGGCAAAGTAAAGGTTGAAATCTACCTGCAAAACGAAACTGTTTGGCTTACACAACAAAAAATTGCCGATTTGTTCAGGGTAGAAAGAAGTGTGGTAACAAAGCATCTGAGAAATATTTTTCAAAGGAATGAGTTAGTGGAGATTTCAGTTAGTGCAAAAATTGCACAAACTGCCTCAGATGGTAAAAGGTATCAAACTCTCTTTTATAACCTGGATGCCATTATTTCTGTCGGGTACCGGGTTAATTCCACACAAGCAACCCATTTCCGTATATGGGCAACCGAACGATTGAAAGAATACATCATCAAAGGTTTTACCATGGATGATGAGCGATTGAAAAACCCGGACAATATTTTTGGCAAGGATTATTTCGAAGAGCAATTGGCCCGCATCCGCGATATACGATCGAGCGAGAGGCGCTTTTATCAGAAAATCACCGACATATATTCCCAATGCAGTGCCGATTATGATATAAATACCCAAACCACCAAAGACTTTTTTGCTACGGTACAAAATAAGTTGCATTGGGCAATTACCGGGCAAACCGCTTCTGAAATAATTGCGTCAAGATCTGATAGTTCGAAGCAGAACATGGGTTTAACAACTTGGAAAAACGGGCCAAACGGAAGAATCAGAAAGACAGATGTCAGTATTGCTAAAAACTATCTGGACGAAAAAGAACTCAGCAGCTTGAACAGGATAGTTTCCATGTATTTGGACTATGCCGAAAATCAAGCTATGAAAGGGGTTGTTATGTTTATGAAAGATTGGGTGGATAAATTAGATGCGTTTTTACAATTTAATGAAGAAGCAATTTTGAATCACCTGGGCAGGGTTTCGCACGATGTTGCTGCCGCTCTTGCCGAAAGCGAATTTGAGAAATACCGCATTTTTCAAGACAAACTTATCGAATCGGATTTTGATAAGGAAATCAAAAAGCTGAAAAAGTAGAAGAAAAATCCTGTTTTAGCGAATGTCTTATTTCTTACATGTGTACCAGTTTATATCTTTAACCAATTATCCGAACACTATTTCTAATGCCAATCACCTCCTCCCTCATCGCCTGGTACCTGCAGCACAAGCGTGCGCTTCCCTGGCGGCTGACGCAGGATCCTTACCGTATATGGCTTTCGGAGGTTATCCTTCAGCAAACCAGGGTAAACCAAGGAATAAACTATTATTACAGATTCCTTGAAGCCTTCCCGGATGTGCAATGCCTGGCCGCTGCCGATGAGCAGGAAGTGCTCAAACTTTGGCAGGGTTTGGGATATTATTCTCGGGCACGCAACCTGCACCAAACTGCAATACAAGTAGTTGAGCAGCATAAGGGTGTTTTTCCGCAGTCGGCGGTAGGTTTGAAAAAACTGAAAGGAATAGGAGATTACACGGCTGCGGCCATCGCTTCCATTTGTTTTGGTGAAGCGGTTGCCGTTCTCGATGGCAATGTCATGCGGGTGATTTCGCGGCTTTTTGCTGTGGATTTGCCTGTAAACTCATCTTCCGGCCGTAAAAAGTTGCAGGCATTCACCGAAAGTCTCCTGGATAAGGAACGGCCTGCATTATTCAACCAGGCGGTGATGGAACTCGGCGCTTTGGTTTGCACTCCCCGTAATCCAGCCTGCGATACCTGCCCGCTAACCTTTGCCTGCGAAGCACTTAAATGCGGAAATGTTACCCGCTTCCCGGTCAAAAATCCTTCCAGGGAAGTTACCACCCGATACCTGAATTACCTGGTAATCAATTTTAAAAATAAGGAAGGCGAATACCTGCTTTTGCGGAAGCGTACCGGAAACGACATCTGGAAGAACCTGTACGATTTCCCCTGCATCGAGACAATTCAGCCGGTAGAATTTCCTGAAGTGCTTGAACTTGCAGGAAAACAGGAGATTTTTATGAGCCTGCCGTTTACAGTTAGTAAGGTTTCGCGTGAATTCACACACCAGCTTACCCACCGGAGGTTACTGACAAGGTTTATTGAAATATCACTTCAGAACTCCCCGGTAATACCGGAAAATTTCATCCCGGTAAAAAATGAAGAAATTACTTCCTTTCCCTTGCCACGCCTGATTGAACTTTACCTTCAGCAAAGGTAGAAGTCTAATGTTTAGCCAATATTTGGAACATAAATCACTGAGGTTACAGATGAGTAACTACTCCGGGAAAACAACCTCATATTCCATATTGATAAGTATATGGGCTTTGGGCCGCAGCGCCTGCACCATCTGGTGCTCCTGTTCCAGCACGGCCATACGGTACTCATTCTGAGGCTCTTTGCCACGGACTACCTGTGCTTTCTTGGTTTCGTGATAGGTAAGTTCGATGAAAACACAAAGGTCAACACCTACGGTTTTAATGGCATACAACCCATCAACGATAAGCATATCCACGGTGGAATAATCGGTGGTAAGCTGGTCAACCTGCTCCGTAACGAGGTCCACGCATGGTCCGGTTGACAACGTACCATCTTTAAACTCGCTGATATTCCGGTAGATGGTATCCCAATCGTATTCGCCATAGCCTACCACTTTTTCAATACCGTTCTGCTTTCGCCAATCGGTGCGGAGTAG
>Ga0247841_10005368_pt1 | contig 20800 bp, 27 predicted proteins | sample LaCruzMarch2015__2_FD_192410 | JGI IMG/M metagenome (GOLD analysis project Ga0247841, IMG submission 192410) | Freshwater microbial communities from meromictic Lake La Cruz, Castile-La Mancha, Spain - LaCruzMarch2015_18m | ecosystem: Environmental > Aquatic > Freshwater > Lake | place: Spain... | reverse complement strand
AACACTTGCTATGGCAAATGCTGGTCCGAATACAGGAAGCAGTCAATTTTTCATAAATCTTGTTAATAATAATTTTCTTGATGGAAAACATCCTGTTTTTGGGAAGGTTGTAGAAGGCATGGACGTTGTTGATAAAATTGCAAAGGTAGAGACTGGTGCTGGTGATAGGCCGTTGAGCGAAGTTAAGATTATCACGGCGAGAATCTTGTAAGAAAAAAGATATTTCTGAATTATAAATAAATTTATAAACACACCTTCTTATTTCAGATTATGGCATTATTAAGAGCAGAAGAGAAGACCATTCCTGAAATTGAAGCAAAGATAAAGATTGTTGGCGGGGATATGATAAAAATAGAATATCTTGAAAACTGCACCAAACAGTCCCTTCCCAACGATATAAAGAGATTTTGTTTTCTTAAACTCGCTGAACTTTATGCTTCTAAATTAATGTTTAAACCTGCTGCAAAGAATATGGATTTTGCAGGAGAATGTGCTACGACCTACAAAGATAAAGTGAATTATTTTATGAAAGAGATTGAATATTTAATGAAGGATGAAGACTATTTGTTCATAGAAAAAGCATTTAAAAAAGCGCTTGGTGCTTCTACAACTTCTGAAAAAAAGCTTCTTGAAGCACAATTAAAGAAAGCATTCATAAACCGGGCAGAAGAATACGAAAAAAGAGGAAGAAGAAATGCTGCGATAAAAGTTTATGAAAAATTCTGTGAGATGCATTCTACAACACAAGAAGAAAAAGCAGAAATAATGAAAAGACTTGCTGATTTATACTCCAAAACAGGAAAAATAAGAGAAGCCATGAAGACAGAAGCATGGATAAAAAATCCGCCTGCACCACAAAAAAGGCAGGACGAAGGGCAGGATATAAAAGTCGTTTCTTTTGAAGAGTTGGGTATAGGCAGTTTAGATTAGTTCTTGAGATTTTTTTGGAATAATTTTTTCATAGAGTCTTTACTCTAACAATACAGCACTCGCAATAACCGTCGTCCACAAACCATCCTTGTTACCTTCTGCAGATTGGCTTATATTTGTTGTTTTAAAAATATGGCCGCTTGTTTTATAAATTTGTTCTCTTTCTTCCCATGCCTTGCTTGAGTCAAATTCAACACCTAGTGTTGTAGCAAGCATTGTGGCTGCGAGATCCTCGGCATATTCCCCTGAAACTTCTCCTTTTTCTCCGAATGTATGATGTTCAGAAAGATATCCATAATTATTTGTATCTTTTGGGACAGCAACACCTATTGCTGAAGAAATAAGCCTATTTGGTTCATTTGTTTCATTTCTTGCCATAACACAATAAACTACCTGTCCTGCTTTTAAGAGGGGCAATCCTTCTTCTTTTGAAATAATCTTACAATTCGGTGGAAGAATACTTGAAACATAAACAAGGTTACATTTTTCTATTCCTGCATTTCTTAACGCAAGCTCAAAAGAAGCAAGCCTATCTTTATGAACCCCCACTCCTTTTGTAAAAAACATTTTTGTTGGAACAAACATAATACTAAATTCACGTAACAAATATTTTTAAACTTATACCTTTTTTGATTTTTATGCATTATCATATCATAATGACAGAATTGTGCAATTCTCAGTGTAGATATTGCTATGAAAAGTCAATGAAGGAGTTTGATAATCAACTTGATAAAAAGTTTAAATTTGATTTTTCTGCTCCAGATGTTTCTAAAGTCAGTGAAGACAAACTAAAGAAATTTTTAAGCAAAGACAAAAATCCCGTACTGATTTTTTATGGCGGAGAACCTCTTCTTGAGGCAGAAAGGATAATAAAAATAATTGATTCTTTAAAAAATACCAATGTAAAATTTAGAATACAAACAAATGGAAAACTTTTTGATAAACTGCCCATAGAATATTTTAAAAAAATAGATAAAATACTTGTTTCTATCGACGGAGACAAAGAAAGAACAGATTTTAATCGGGGAAAGGGGACATATGAAAAAGTTATGAAAAATATTGAAACAATAAGAAAAGAAGGTTATTATGGAGAGATTATAGCAAGAATGACTATCTCTTTACCAGATATTTGCGAGCAAGTCAAACACTTAATCGATTCGGGCTTTACTTCTATTCATTGGCAATTGGACGCAGGTTTCTTCAAGTTTGATTTTGATAAGGAGAAATTTGAAAAATTTGTGGAGAAATACAACAAAGAAATAAGTAAACTGATTAATTTTTGGATTTTGGACATGAAAAAAAATAAAAGAGTTCTTATGCTCTATCCTTTTGTCGCAATAGTTGAAAGTTTGCTGAAAGGTGAAAAAACAAAATTAAGATGTGGTGCAGGACATTCCGGATATGCAATAACAACCGACGGAAAAATTGTTGCTTGCCCCATCATGAACAATATTAAAGATTTTGAAGCAGGAAATCTTGAAACTTTGCCTGAAAAGCTAAAAAAGTTTGAGGTTGGTAGTGATTGTTTAAAATGTGATGTAAAAGATTTATGCGGTGGAAGATGTTTATATTGGAACAAGGCAGGATTATGGCCAGAAGAAGGAAATAGACTAATATGTAAGACAATAAAGCATCTTATATCAGAGTTGCAGAAGAATATATTCCTGATTAGAAAGCTTATAGAAGAAAAAATAATAAACGAAAAAGATTTTGAATATGAAAAATATTTTGGACCAGAAATTATTCCATAATTATAATCTTCTTCCTAAAACTTCACCAAGCCCAGTATAAATCTCTCTATCACTATTCACTAATTCATCTAATCTTTTATTTAGACTTAGTCTTCCTTTCTCAAATAAAAGAATAAGTGTAGACCCCCCAAATTTAAACCTGCTTTTCTTATCGCCATATTGCACAAAATCGCCAAACTCGTTATTCTGAATTATTGTTCCAACAAAAGTGGCTCCGATTTCTACATAAGCGATTGTTCCAAAATTTTCTGTTTTTATTTCAGTAATATGTCTATGACTCTTACAATAAACTTTTTTTATTTTGTTTGTTGCAGGATAATCCGAAGTATAATAACTTCCTTTTATATTCCTAAACAGAGTTATTATTCCATTATCAATATAATGAACATGGTGATATTCTCTTGGAGTTAGTCTTATTCTCATCATTGTTCCATGATCATACTTTTCTGCGCCACCCCCCAAAAATTCATCTAAAGAGTAAGTAAATCCTTTTGCTTGGATTATACATGCGGGTTTTATGTCGGAGTGTATACTCAGAAATCCCTCTGCAGGAGAAAGAAGATTCCTACTGGGATTTTTTGGAAATGCTTTCGTAATAACTTCGTTTAAATAATCTCTTGTAAAAAATTCATTGAGAGTATGGAAACCATCATTATATGGCTTTTCGAATAAAGAACGATCAATATGATAAATTTTTTCAAATTTTTTTATAACTGAAGCACTTGCACGGCTATCTGCAAACTTTCCGATTATCCGATTTGATATCCTTCTTTTTATGAAAGTATCAAGAAATAATTTTTTAAGCGGTTCATAATACAATACATTTTTCATTTTTTTATAATGTAAAAAACCTCATTTTCAAAATCAATCTTTTGAAACCAAAGTTTATTTCTCTCAAGCATTCTCTCAATCCAGCCCCGATAAGGAAAATTCATCATCTTCCCGGCAAGGGTCTTCTTTGAAAAACTAACAACAATGTATTTAGAATCAAGATTTGTTATAATCTTCTCACTTTGTTTGTGATCTTTTCTATCAAGCACATCAACGAGCTTAAACATAAAGCAAACATCTCCTTTTGGTAATTTTTTTATTTCATCTTCGTTTATAGATGCAAGATTTATCTCATCTGCTTTTCCAGTTATCTTTTCTTTCATACTAAAAAAATAATCTCTAATCAGAGAGATATCTGTTCCATCAATATCATATGCATAATAATTGACCTTCTCAAGATTCATAAAGGGAAAAGAAAAAGGATTAAGGCCGCAGCCCAAGTCCAAGATTGAGTTTGGCTTTCCCGTTATTGTAAATATATTTGGGTATATTTCTTCATAATTCTCAAGTCGCTCTTTTGTCGAGCTATTTGTCAAGAGAATTTTCTTTGTTAGCTCGATATTGTCTGGTGCAAGTTTGAGTTCTTCAAAATATTTTTCTCTTTTTTGTTTTGAGTTTATTTGGAAGCTTCCATAAATCTTATGAAGTTCTGTTTTAATGTCCTTCAGTATCTTTTTGTCTTTATATCGTTCATAATGGGGATTTCTTTTGAGATATTTTTGTATTTCTTCGTTAATTACTTCTTCAGAAAGAGTTTTGTATTTCTTGCTCTGTTTTATTTCTTGGAGCAGTTCTTGAGTGTTCATAATCGTATTAAGAAAAAGGTTATTTTAAGGTTATCGCCTGAATTAAACTAACCTTTCAAGAGCCATTTTTCCACCCCAGATACATGCACCCTTACATTTGATATCCTGTTGACATTTCGGGGCAATCCATCCAGCAATTTCTGGTTCATGAATCGCATATCTAGTTGCAGTTTGCTTTGTGTTTTCCATTATTTCATTTTGTGCATGGCCACAAAGCCTTAAAATACATTTAGAACGAAAATCTTCAATATTCCCTCTTTCTCTTACTTTAATTAATTGAGCTTGTGGAAATGTTCCATTTTCGGATAATTGAATAAGATCTTTTATCCAATCTCTGTCTAATCCCGTGTTGCGTATTAGTTTTGGTACAAAAAATCCATACGGTGCGTCTTTTTCAGGAGTTTGCATATTATAACTTATTGTCCTGTGCCTATGGGCCTGCGCAAGTCCTGCAAAGCTTATAAAATAATTTGTGGAATATACATCGCTAAAATGTTCTGGTTTTTCCTCGAAATTAAACATTGAAAGATGTCTATCTGTTTGGTTTTCTAGACCCGGTATGTTGTATTCACTTAATTGGCTAAGAAATTCTGGAAGAAACTTCCATAAAGATGATTCAAAAGGTTTGAAAGGCCCATCATTTTTTTGTCTGCAGACAGAATCATATTTTCTTAGTTCATCCATAACAAATTTCAATTGTCTAAGATTTATAGTATGAACCATTTTTGTTGGAGTAAACACGCTTGTTACATATCGAGCATTTTCTTGAGCTAACTTTTGTAAGGGGGTTTTTTTATCACTTCCTAGAACATACAATCCTGGAAACTTAGATTCAGGATATTCTTGGGATATGATCTCTTGGAAAACTCCTTTCCATTTATCATATAACTCTTTTTGTTCTGACTGCATATCTTTCATAATAGTGTATCTAGCAGATTTTTCAGAAGTTGCATATTGTCTTTCATTATTCAACACCATTGCAAGAGCCTTGGGTATTCCTTTCATTGCAAAAGTCAAGTTGATATGCTCAAATGGGCTGTGATGCCCGCTTTTAAGAAGTCTTCCTTCAGTAAGTTCAGATTTATATGGTTCTGAATAAAGTTCTTCAAAATCTTTTTCAGAATAACACTGTCTTCCACAAGACTGGCCGAACTTAAGCATGTCTTCTTGGGTTCTAAGATTATTTGTTGAGCCGATAAGTTTTATTTCCATCTTATTTTTTGTACTCTCCATATAATTTATCAAACGCAGGCCTTATCTGCTTTTCAAATATATCCTCAACAGAAGGAGTTCCGTCAATTACAATTATTCTTCTTTCAGGAAGTTGTTTTTGTAAGGTTAGATAATTTTGCCTTAATTTTCCGATAAATCCTATTTGTTTTTCAAATTTTTGTTCGACATTCCTTTTATCATCTTTTTTCATTCTTTCAATAGCAACTTCAACAGGTACATCTACAATAAATGTTAAATTTGGCATTATTATTCCCTGATGCATATCTATCAGTTCTTGCAGTGGCACGCCCTGGGTTTGTTGATATGCTAATGTAGAAAGATCGTACCTATCCGAAATAACATGACACTCTCTTTCAATATTGGGAATTATAATCTCTCCCGTGTGTACTACTCTGTCCGTAACAAACATTTTGGCTAATTTTCTTCCCTGACTGTAGGGGTCGGAATCTTCCTGCAAAATTTTTCTTATATCCTGATTTTTATAAGGTTCTCTTGTAACGATAAGGTGATTGTACTTACTCAAATTAGAAATGTATTTCGCAAGCTTCCATACTTGCGTAGATTTTCCGCAGCCATCTATCCCTTCGAATGTTATGAATAACCCTCTTTTCGTTTCCATCTTTTACAATTAACCAGATTTATGCTTTATAAATAAACCGATAATTTAAAATATACTTTAAAGGATAATCCTATTCTTAAATAAAAAAGGAAAAAGAATGCTATGGCAATCGGAGTAGATATAGATGAAGTGTTATTTCCATTAGTTCCAGAAATGTGTAAATTCCTTAATAAAAAACATGGCTTAAGCTTGACTGAAGAAAGTTTTTTTAGCTATGATTTTTGGGAAAATCTTGATTATAGAATAAATGGAGTTCAGGCAACTAAACAGCAGGCGATTGAAGATTTTTATGAGTTTATTACAAATCATGAATTCAGAAAGATTCGACCCTATCCTGGAGCAGCAAAAGCAATATTTGAGTTAAAAAAACTTGATTGTCTTATTGCTATAACCTCGCGTCAGGACGAACTTCAGAATCATACAAAATGGCAGTTGGGTTATTTTTTCCCCAGAGCATTTGCAGATGTTGTTTTTGGTAATCATTACTCAAAAAATTCCGGTCCAAGCATTTCAAAAAGGCAATTATGTAAAGAGAATTATGTCAATCTTCTTCTTGAGGATAATCTGAATTATGCGTTAGAAGTTGCAAAGGACATTCCGGTTATACTTTTTAGAAAGTCATGGAATCGTGGATTTAATTCAAGGGATTGTAACAATCTCCATCCAGTTGAAAATTTAGAAGAAGCAGTAAAAATCGCGAAAGAGATATACTCTAATTAATCCTTCATCTCTATTTTAACATTAACCGAACGAGGAATAGGCAATCTCATTATTGAATGAAGAACTGCCTCATTCGAAGGCAAGTCTATGATTCTTTTATGAACTCTCATTTCAAATCTGTCAAAAGTTGCTGTTCCATTTCCACATGGAGATTTTCTGGTTGTTATCTTAAATTTTTTTGTAGGAAGAGGTATTGGTCCGCTTATTGTAACTCCGGCTTTCTTCGCTATCTCTTTGATAGTTCCACAGATATTATTCAATTCGTTAATATCCAAGCTTCCGAGTTTTATTCTTACGATTGACATATCTAGCTTAAAAAAAATACATTTAAAAACCTTTCTGGGATGTTTCATAAGTCTGCAATAAGATAATATCAATAAAAGATGGAAATTTGTGCATTAGCGTCAGGTAGTTCTGGAAACTGTTTTTATCTTGGAAATAGGAAAGATTCAGGAATTCTTATAGATGCAGGAATAACCTCTAAACAAATAGTTGAAAGGCTCACAAAAATAGGAAAAAAACCGGGTAAGATAAAGGCAATATTCATAACTCATGAGCATTCCGATCATATCAGGGGGGTAGATGTTTTTGCAAGAAGTTTTGGAGTACCTATTTTTGCCACAAAAAAGACAATAAAAGACAGATTTTTATGTTCTGATGAAAATTTGATAAATCCAATAAAGAATAATGAGACACTGCAGGCAGCAGGCTTGCAGATAGAAGCATTTTCAAAGTCACATCTTGCAGAAGATCCTGTTTCCTATAATGTTATAAATCATAAAAGAGTTTCAGTAATTACCGATGTAGGACATGCATGTAAAAATGTTGTCTCAAATGTTGCTGATTCCGACTTTCTTTTTCTTGAATCAAATTATGATGAAATTATGTTAAAAAATAGTTTTTATCCTGCCCACACAAAAGCCTGGATAAAAAGTGATGAAGGTCATTTGTCTAATACACAGGCAGGATTATGTGTTTTAGAGCATGGCTCAAAAAAATTAAAAAATGTGGTATTGTCGCACATAAGCATTAATAATAACACGGAAGATATTGCATTTAAAACTTTTAATTCGCTAATAAAAGAAAGAAAAGATCTTTCTCCGAAAGTTTCTTGTTCAAGTAGAGAGATGCCGACGAGATTGTTTAAAGTTTAAATACAAAAGCTATTTATATTAAAAACATAATTATAAAATATGAAACCAAAAAGACTGATTATCTTTTTTCTTGTAATCCTCTTGCTCTCAATCTTTTCTATAATCTATCCCACGCTAACCGGACAAGCAATAAAACCTATAGAATACCAAAAAGAACCAGCAACACTTCTTCGTATCATAGACGGAGACACAATAGAAGTTGATGACGGGGCGCACATACGCCTTTTGGGCATGAATACACCAGAAAAAAAGATGCCCTTCTGTAATGAAGCAAAGAACTTTCTTCAACAATTTGAAAATAAGACAATATTTCTATTAAGAGATAAAGAAGATACTGATAAATACCAAAGAAAGTTGAGATATGTTTTCTATGAAGATAGATTGCTTAACAAAGAAATTCTTGAAAATGGTTTTGCTAATGCCTATATGCTTGAAGATTTAAAATATGCAGAAGAACTAAAAATTGCAGAAAATACAGCAAGGTTAAATGAATTAGGTATATGGACAAAATCAGAGGATCTTTGTGCAAGTTGCATTGTTCTAAGTGAGTTGAATGCAACAGAAGAATTTTTTGTTATTGAGAATGATTGCGAGTTCGATTGTGCTCTTGATGGCTGGTTTGTGAAGGATGCGGGTAGAAATGTTTTTTATCTTTATTCTATTGGTGCAGGAGAAGAAGAGAAAGTTTTTTCAAAAAATAACAGAAGCATCTGGAATGATGCTGGCGATCAGTTTTTCATGTTTGATAGGGGCGGGTTCTTGGTAGAGTATTATGAGTATGGAGAAAACTAATCAAAATCAGCAATATAATTTCTATCCCATACTGGCTCTCTTGGCTTGAACTTTTTGTCCTTATCCTTATAAAAACGAACATCAGGATTCTTCCTTTTGAACTCTTCTTTATATTGTTTTATTGTCTCATAATATTTCTCTCTCTTTTTCTCTTTTTCCTTAGATGTAACAATATTAAACATCCCAATGTGTTTTAATGAAAGCCAATTAAGAATTAAACGTCCGATTCTTCCGTTTCCATCCACAAAAGGATGGATACTTTCAAATTCATTATGAATATTCCATATATCTTCTTGCCAGGCATTTTGTAATTCAACTTTGTAGATATCTAATTCAAGATTTTTCATAAGTGTAGGAATCTGTTCATAATAAGGGCCGCCATCTTTACCAATCCATATTTTACACTTTCTGTATTTCCCAGCATATTTCTTTGGTTTTTTAAAAAGATTATGCATAAGAATGAAATGCATTTGTCTAATATCTTCTTCTTTCAAAACTTCTTTATAATTTTCCACCATATAATCAAAGGCTGAAAAATGGTCTCCAAGTACATGTGGCCATTCAGATTTATCCCCAACAGTCATTGTTTCAATTCTATCAATGGGGTTTGTTATCCCTTCAATCAGGTTTGATTGATAGCAAAATTCACTACGAAATTCATTCTTCTTTGATTCATCTAATTTAAGAAAATCTTCAAGAAGGATTGTGTACCCTGTTTCTGTTTCCTCTTTCTTCAGCCCTTCCATTTTTTGTTATCCGGTTATTGAATTTTAACTAAGCTAACGTCTTATAATGCTCTTCCTGCTTTAGCTGAAACTTATTATTTGGCTTTATAGTAGAATCATAGACATATAAACATCCCGAAATAATTCCTGAAATTAAAGTTAAAATTGTGAAATATAGGGCGATATGCCAGCCAAGAACAATCATCGGAAATGTTATTCCCTGTAAACCCGTTGTTAATTTTCCTGTCCATCTAACATGGGGGATAGGTCTTCCTTTTTTCATGAAAAAAGAAGCGATAAAGAATGGCGCAGAAATAATCTCGCGGGACATTATAATAAGCATAAACATAAGCTTCTGACTTGTTAAATTATCATTAAAAATTAAATAAAGTATAAGAGTTATAATTATGCTTATCATTAAAATTCTATCTGCAATAATATCCCACTTTCTCCCAAAATTTGTTACCATATCGAACTTTCTTGCAAGAAATCCATCAAGAAAGTCTGTAAAAGCAGCAATTGCGAAAATGATTGCTACGGTCCATAGACTAACTCCTTTAAAAACAATGTAAATAAGAATTATACTCAATAAAATTCTAATTATTGTTATCGGATTAGGTATATTTAAAATTTTTTCCGAATTAATTGATTTTTTCTTTTTTTCCATGGATAGATAAAGAAAAAGGAGTTTTAAAACTTAATACTCATTATATCCCTTCTGAAAATAATACTTTATGGGAATAAGCATGCCAATAATAAAAGTCAGCCACCCAATAAAACTTAAAATTATAAAGAAAATATTCTTATTAAGAATATCGATTAAAAGGATGCATGGCCAGAGTATAATTCCTATAACAAAAAGGATTATCCATGCAGTTTTATCCTTTCTTTTTAGAATAAAATATGAAAGATAGATTATACATATTCCAAGAGCAATTATGAAAATAGAAGAGAGGATAGAACTTTGAATATAAAGCCCGCTAATTTCGGGGTTATATTTGTTAAATATTGTCCATATCTTATCAATTGAATTAAACTTTTCTTTCATAATCCATGGAAAAATAGATATATAAAAAATACCCAGAAGAATAGCATAAATTCCATTATATATAGTAATTTTTGAGCCAAATTTTATGCTCTGAACAGTATTAACAGTTATCATAAAAACACAAGGAAAACAGAACTTTAAAAGATTTGTATTGGGGAGTATAGTAAATACTTTAATACTTCAGTTATTTTATCTTACTATGAACAATCTTGTTGGAATAAGCATAGGAACAATACATCTTAAAGGAGAAAATATCAAATCAAGAATAGAAATAGCAAGAAAAACGGGAACAAAAGCTTTAGAAATTTCGTTTTTTTGGGATGATGAGGCAAATGAAATAATTCCGCCAAAATCGATTGAATATCTTAAATCTTTAGAGTTAGAATATGTTTCTATTCACGCGCCAATGTTTCATAGAAATCCGCTTATGCCCGATGTTAAGTCTTTTAATCCATATTTTAGTTTTGATATGAAAGAACTGAAAAGATGGTATTCAGATGCAAACAGCAAAGCAATTCTCTTTCATCCTAACCAAAAGATTCCGCCGGGTGAAAAAGAAATGTTGTTTTGTGTAGAAAATATGCCCCCACTGCCAAAAATAAGCACAGAAATCTCAAAAAAACTTGCAGAATATAAACTTGAAGAACACCCCGAATATAAGCTAGTTCTTGATGCATGCCATACTCTTCATTATCCGGGCTATCTTGAAGAAATAGTTGATAAGTATCATGATCGGATCCAACATATTCATTTAAGCGATAGAAGATATAATCTTGAAAAGAAAAAAACCAGAGACCATCAAACCTTTGCAGAATGTTCAGACAAGGACAAATTTTCTTGCCTTAAAGGATTAAACTGCCCAATTATCGCTGAAGTTTCTTTGAGATATAACACTCCAAAAGAGTGTGAAGATATCTTAAAAAGGGAAATTGATAGTGTTAAAGAATTTTTTTCTTAACAATTATTTTTTAATGATTAAATAAACATTATCTCCTTTTTTCACGCAGGGAATTTTTATTCCAACTTCCATGCCCTTTTTTGCTTTTATTACTGGCTTTCTATCTACTTCTATTCTCTCAATCGTATGTCTTACTACTCCCGTTTTATCTCCAAGAATAAGTAGTTCGTCTCCAATTTCAATCTTGCCGGAATTCATTTTTATTGCAGCAACACCTACTTCAGAAAAATAGTGATAAATTTTTCCTATAAACTCTTTTTTATGTGTTGCACTGCTATTTTCAGTTTTTGAAAAATCGTCACTTGTAGGAATTCCAAAGAAAAATCCTGAAGAAAACTCTTTATTATAAACTTTTTTTAATTCGTTTAATGATTCTTCCAGTTCTTCTTTGTTTAACTTTTTATCAAGTGCTTTTCTATAAACTCGAACTGTTGTATCAACATATTCTGGCTCTTTGTTTCGTCCTTCTATTTTAAACGCTTTTATTCCTGCTTTTTTTAGTTCTTCTATAAAAGGTAATGTGCATAAATCTTTTGCAGACATAACTTTATTATTTTCTAACTTTAATTTTTTACCTTCATCATCAGTCACATCATATTGACGTCTGCATGGATGCATGCATTCTCCCCTGTTTGCAGACTTATTAAAAAGAAACTGGCTTGTAAAACATCTTCCCGAAATAGAAACACACATGGCCCCATGTATGAAACATTCAACATCAATAATATTTGAAATTTTCTTTATCTGGCTAATATTTAATTCTCTTGCCAAAACTATCCTTTCTGCACCAAGCTTTTTATAGAATTTTGCTGCTTCAATATTAGAAACGCTTGCCTGTGTTGATATATGGAAAGGAATTTTGTATTTTCTACATAAGTTTATGACAGCAAAGTCCCAGCATATTATCGCATCAATATATTTTCTAGATTTTTTTATGATATTTTCAATTCTTGGAATTTCATTGTCGTAGACTATTGTGTTTAGAGTAAGGTATTTTTTGACTTTCTTGCCACACATCTTCTTTATTTTTGGTAAATCACTAAGAGAAAAGTTTTTCGCAGATGCTCGCATGTTTGTTCCTTCTTCATCTAAGCCGAAGTAAATAGAATCTGCGCCGGCGGTTATTGCTGCAACGAGAGAAGCAAAACTTCCAGATGGAGCTAATAATTCGTATTGATGTGTCATAGAAATAAATAGAAAAGGAATATTATAAACCTAATTACTTCAACCCAATTATTCTTCTTCTTTGCACTTTTCTTATCTGAGCACGGTTTTGTCTTGCTCTTTTGTGTCGTTTTCCCATAATAATAAATGTGTTTAAGTATTCTTAAAGGTTTTGATTGTGGTGAATAAAGAAAAAAGTTATCTTGTAGTCCAAATTTTTATTAGAACTAGCAATGATGCCAAACATGTTCCAAATTCAAATAATCCTACTTTCATAAGATATACATTATCTGATTTAAAATCATTTATCACAAGTAAGATGACACCGACAATATACAAAATTATAAAACATTTTTGAATCTCTTTGCTTCCCCTGAATGTGAAATAAAGCTGCAAAAGCCAGGCAAGAGCGATTACAACAAGTCCTAAAAACATTAAGTCTATCATTTTAATAAAAAATTAATTTATAATTATCGCGCCAACAGGGCACGAATCTGCTGCTTCTTTTTCGCATGTTATTTTTTTCACGTTTGGTTTTATTGGGTTTGCTTTCCCATTAACTAGCTCAAAGCTCTTTGGGCATAAAGAAACGCAAGCACCACAACCGATACACTTTTCTTTATCTACGTTTATTTTTGGCATGTTCGTTTTGGTACAAAACGAAATAAAGTTTATAAAGTTAATTGAATAGTGGATATTACAAGATGGTATTAGACAAAGAAGGTAAGGAGTTAAGAAAAAAGCTTCAAAAGTATGCTGATAGTCAGAATTTTAAATTAAATCCAGACGAAAAAGCGCTAGAGGGAATAATAAACAGTCTTTTAAGAAACAAGAAGATTAAAGGAGAAATTTACTGCCCATGCAGGATTGTTACCGGAAATAAGGAAGATGATAAGAAGATTATTTGCCCATGCATTTATCACCAGGATGAGATAAAGCAAATGGGGCATTGCAAGTGCACGCTATTTTGGAGAAAGTAGTATCTTTGTTTTTATTATCGATAACAATTATTCTTCAGCTTACATGTTGAAACTTTTCCGTCAATTATCTTTGGGAGATTATCTATAAACCAGTTCATTTCTTTTTTATGGAATTTTATAAGTTCTTTTTGAACTTCAGAATATGGTTTAGTAAAAATGTTAGAAACAATTGCTCCTCTGTAAGTGACAGCTTCAAATGAAGCGCATAGATTTAAACTACCATCTGGCTCAATAATTATACCGGGCCATTTGATTAAATCTGGGCAAACATAATCGCCCATTACTTGTTCAAATCTTTTTTCATACTGTTCTAATACTTTTCTTTTAGCTAAATATTGTCTGAATCTTCCGAGTGGATAGACGCGAGTATCTAGGGGAGGAATTTGTATTTCTGCCCCATTAGTTCCATGTTGAGCATGATATGTACTTTTGCTATTTTTTGGGGTCATTTCAATATCTGCAAAAATAGTTTCCCAATTGTCTTGAAATGCTCTTTGAACCTCTTCTGCTTTTATTGGTTCCTTCTGAGAATATTGATCTCCGAGTAAAGATATAATAATTTTTCTGGAAAATCCAAGATAATTTATTAATGTGGAATTAAAGTCTTTAGCAAGTTTCAATTTGTCTAAATCGGGATAATAATGATGATAGGTAACCATTGTTTCAATATTAACATTTTTATTCTTTGCAAACTCTTCCATTTTCTTTAGTACAGGTATAGAACTATTTTGCATAGCTAAGGCAAGTGTAAATTGATTTATATCACTTCCATTAAGTAAACTCATTAAATCAACTAAATCATGACCATTTGAATGATATAACAATGGATTTCCACGTCTTCCAAAATCTGCTGCTGAAAAAATTTTAAAAAATTCTGGATTAATTCCTGCAAAACTTTTATAAGACATTGTTGTTCCTGAAGGAGTTGAATCCGCGACGCAATGAAGACAAGAACCATTACATCGATTGTTTGGAGAGATTATTAATCTTGGATTCTTTGCAAATAAATCACCCAGGTCTCTAATCTCCTCGCCCCTAACTTGTTCTGCTTTACGAATAGTTTCATAGATAGTTCTTAATTCTGGTTCAATTAAAGAAGTCATTGTAATTAATAACGACAGGGAGCAATTCCACCACGGCTCGTACTTTCATCTGCTTCTATTCTACAGGGAGCAATTCCACCGAGATGTCTAAAAGGCTGTTTTTCTTTCTTTTTTGTTAATTCTTGAAGTTTTTCTTCAAGACTTTTTCTAGAGTCGAAAAGTTTAAGACCGTCTTCTTGTACTGTTCCCTCTGCCCCCAAAACTTTCCTTTGTTTTAAATAGTTAACAATTATTTGATATTGCTCTACCGGGATACTCGTTTCTGGAGGTAATTGTTGTTTTTTCTTTAATTGTTCATAAAAAGTTTCAAAGTACCTTGGTTGAATTCCCAAAGCAATCATTTCTTGTTTAATCGAAGATTCGTTATTTTCAACCATTTGATTAGAAGATTGTAATTATTTAAAAAGATTTAGGTGATTTTTAGTAATCTTATTTGTTTAGAAGAATAAATTTACTTCAACGCCTTTATTTTCTCTTCTATCTTCGCCTCGTTCACATCATCATCTATTCTGTCAACTTCCTCGCCATCCCTAAAGAAAATTATGCAGGGGATAGGATTAATCTGATAATGAAGAGCAAGTTCTTGTGCTTCTTCAACATTAATCTTTACGAATTTGATCTTTTTGTTTTTCTCTGCAATACTTTCCATAACTGGTGCTATCATGAGGCAATTTATGCACCATTCTGTGTAAAAATCAGCAATAACTAGTGGATTTTTCTTATCTTTTAGCGTTTCTAAAAATTCTCTCGACCCGAGTTCTGTTACAAAATCTCTTTTTATCATATTTCAATTTTCGTCTGTTATTAGACTAGGATTAATTAAGAATTAGGTGTTTTTCCGATTTATAAAGATGTTTATTTAAGAAAATATACTATCTTGTCTCACATTTTGGAAGATATTTTCTTGCAGAGCTCATTAAACTGTTTAGAACAGTATCGGGAGTTTCCTTAAAATCCTCTGGAAGGTTTTCTTTTGAGAATTTTTCATGAAGCATCTCGTTTTTATCTCTAGCAATAAACTTTTGTAGATAATACTTGTGCCCATTGCTACTTGTTAAATTCACAATCCATTTAGCCATTTTTTCTGCTTCTTCTGGTGTAATCCATCTAGGTTTATTTTCGATTATGGGAGTAATCGTTGTTCTAAACTCGTAATTAGGAAATCTCATAATTGTTTCAATACTTTTTTCAATATATGCTAAATTAACATCCACGCCCGAAATTTCTGAATATTTCTCTCTTGGTCCCTTTATGTCCATGGCAACATAATCCACAATTCCTAAAAGATTTTCAAGCATCTTGGGATTGCTTCCGTTTGTATCAATTTTGACACTTAATCCCAAATCTTTTAATTTTCTTGCAAATTCTGGTAAATCATTTTGAAGTGTTGGTTCTCCCCCAGAGATGCATACCCCATTATACCATCCTGCCCGACTTTTTGATTTTAATTTCTTTAGCAATTCTTCTTCATTAACTTTCGCTTCAAAATCACCCATCAAACTAGGATTATGGCAGAATCCACACCTGAAATTGCAGCCTCCTAAAAAAATAGTTGGCCCATATTTTCCAGGATAATCAATCGCCCCTTCCTGAATAATTGAAGATATTATCATTTAAATTAAAATCTATTTATAATCGCCCAATCTTTTTATTAATTCTTCTTCAATTTCTTGGGGTCTTATTAAATCACTTCTTACGGGCGCAACAGGAACATTTCCACAAGCCTTAGTTGGGCAAGGTTTAGCATAGCTTGTTGTTTTCTTCCAATAATCATTCTTTCCAGCGATTACTACACTTGGAACAACATCCAGGGGGATATTATACATTGCTGCTTCAACAAGTCCTTCAATAGGATTTTCATTAAGATAATATAATCTGAAATCAACTTTTCCAACTAAATCAAGTTTTTCTATTTTCTTCTGAATTGCTGCATTAACTGCTTCGCATCCAATACATCCTTTTTTTCCAAATTCAATAATAGTGAGCTTAGTGTGTCCATCTGGATTATAAAGCCAAGACATGTCTCTTCCTTGACCGCCAGCATATAGTTCTTCTGCTTTCTTTCTATCTTCATATATCTGTTTTTGAGAACCATTCCAATTTCTTATTCTGCTATCATAACCGACAATTCTTGTGACTGTTGAAAGAGTATTTGGGTCTAATGTTTCAGGGAAATGATTTTTACAATGAGTCATTTTTTACACCTCCGTTAAATTTTAGTTTGTGCATAATTTTTTCTCTCCCGGCATGATATTGCCACATTCATCACATTCCGTATAAGTTGGTGAAAAGACAAGTTGAGAACATCTCGTATCATAAAGTGTTTTTCTATTTATATGTTCAATTGCTTGTCTGTTTGGTCTTTTTTCTCCAAGATACGCATGAACTATTGCACCAGACTCTATCATATCGTGAAATCTACTTTGGCCTTCAATTCTATCTGATAATCCCACATCTGCATCAGGAGCAAAATGAACAGAATTAGTATAATAAGGATTTTCGCTTGTTCCTTTTACTACTTTTTTAGCTTCTTCAAACTTTTTAAGGTCAACTTTTGCAAATCTTCTTGTTGTTGATTCTGCAGGAGTTTCTTCGATAGTAAATTTTAATCCGGATCTTTCTTTAAATTCTTTTATTCTTCTATACATATGGGCAATAATTGTAAGTCCAACTCTATAAGCATCTTCTCCTTCATGCAATTGCTTACCAGTTAGATGTTGAACTGCTTCATTAAGACCAATATTCCCTATGATGTAAGTCGATTTTTCCAAATCAAGATAAGGTTTTCCATCATCACTAGGTTTTCCTAAGCCCCTTAATGGGCTATATTCTGTTTCTAATAATTTTTGGATATGTTTTTTCTTTTCCATATGTGCCTGAAACGCTAATTCCATGGCAGAATCAATTTCTTTCAATGTTCCTTCTAGAGTTTTTCCCCTGTAGGCGGCTTGAGCAGGGTTTACTGTAACATTTTGGAACCCGCAGAATCTTAATTTTTCAGGATATTTTAACATGGAAGTGTCTTCTATCCTTTCTTTTAATCTGCAACATTGGGCAAGAACCGCACCATCTCCCCGGTCATACATAAAGTATACACTTCCATTTTCAGAAGCAATTTGATGTGCTAAATCTAGAACTTCTTTTTGACTTGCGTCTTCAAAAGAATTCTTATCTACATGAAGATCGCATTTAGGAAAATGAAATGGTCGTCCATCTTTATCTCCTTTTCTCCATACATTAAGAAGAGATTTTGCAAATTTTTGTGTTGTTTTTTCAAGCATACCGTAGGTGATTATTTTTCCGCCAGCATATTTACCAATAAGCCCAGAATCGTCTACATCTCCATTTTTAGGATCATCTTTTTTCTCTGGATTATTTAATCTGGGAACATCATCAGAATCATCAACAAATTTACATTCACCATCGGGCATTTGAACCATATATTTTCCACCGGGCCCTATTGCAGGAACATTTTTCATATATCCCGGAACACCCGTATGAATATTAAAATCAATAAACAAAGTTTGACCGCCCCTTGAAAATGCGTTTTGTGATGCTGCAAATATAAGATTTTGAGCAGTTTGGTCAAATTCTCTTGAAGATACTTCTCTTAATTCTTTTCTTTCAGATATTTTTTCAAAATATACTTGGTTATTTTTTCCCCCCGTAGGTTTTTCCGTGGTAAATACTCCTTGTTCAATTAATTTTTCTAGATCTCTTTTTTCTATTTTTGTTTCAACTTCGCCAACTTTGCCAGTTACCACATCAACAGGTCTATTCAAGAGAGAAGAATAAAATATATTCAAAAATCCAAATCCCAGTGCTCCAGCATAATTCATCTGCATTGAAGCTAAAGCTGTCTGGACATGTTGATTAAGAACTGCTGCAGAATTCGGCTGATTTGATTTTGATTCAAGATTACTTAACAGTTTATTTAACCCATATTTTTTAAAATATTCTAGCGAGTGTGAAGAACAATAAACTCGATTTGGATAACCCAAATCATGAAGATGAATTCTTCCATCCAAGTGAGCTTGTTTTACCTCAGGAGAAAAAATTGTTTCAAGAGCCCATTGTTTTTGGATTCTTTCTGCGATTTCTAGATTTACTGCTTCAGGATTGTTTGTTGCGACATTGCTGTTTTCATTACTTCTATTAAAGATTATTGCTTCAAGATCAGATGTGGGCATTCCTAAAAGTTTCTGTTTTTTTGTTTCTCCTTCAAGACCTTTTAATCTTAATCTTAGATCACATATAGCACGTATATCCGTAGTAGTAAATTGGATTTTTGGGTCTTCTTTATAAATTTGTATAACCATATTTTCAACATCTTTTGCAACATCTCCGGCAAGTTCAGGTGAGAGATTTGCTTCTGTTTGCAACTGTTGCTTTACCCTCATTCTATCCCAAGGTTCAACAGTTTCTTTAGAATCAGATTCAATTAAGAGTGCAGCATCTGTTGAGCTTATCTTTGACTTTGTTTTTTTAACCCCGAGAATCTTTCTTACTTCTGTTCTTTCATCTCTATAAACCTGATAAGCTTTTGATAAACTAGCGTATCCTATTTCTCCTGCAACAGAAAGTATGCTTGATTCTATATCACTTATGTCTGGTTTTTTTCTTGGCCCAATCTCTTCAAGTCCCCGTATTACTTTCTCAAAAATTGTTTCTGTAGCTTTATCTGGATTGTCTACATGGGATGCGACCGCCGCCTTGTATATTGCATTTCTTATCTTGTTTGGATTAAACTCTGCAATTGTTCTATCCCTTTTTTTTATAAATCTTGGAAGCATATTATTTTAATTCCCGTAATTCTTTTTTAAAATCACCAATATCCTTGAAATCCCGATAAACAGAAGCAAATCTTATATACGCAACTTTGTCAAGTTTTTTTAATTCTTTAATAATTAACTCGCCTATGATGGTTGAATTAACTTCTTTTTTATTTGAGCTTTTGAGCTTGTTTTCTATATTTGCAACAACAATATCTATTTTCTCTGCACTAACGGGCCTCTTTTCACATGCTCTCATTATACCTTTTCTAACTTTTTCAGAATCAAATGCTTCCCGGCTTCCATCCTTTTTTATCACCCATAAGTCTCTTGCTTCAAGTTTTTCATAAGTTGTAAATCTTTTTTTGCATTTCAGACACTCACGTCTTCTTTTTGTTTCATTATCTAGGTCTCTTTTGTTGGTCACCTTTGTTTCAGAATTTTTACAAAATGGGCAGTGCATATTTTTCCTCTCTTTTAATCTTATAGGGCATACAATGGGTTGTATGCTCTTTATAAAAAGACATACCATTAATTGTATTAGCCAGATTATTACCATTTTTAGGGTTTATAAATATTTCGATTTTTTCATGGATATTTTTTTGATTCAGAAAAAAATGAAATTTTTTCTTTTACTATTCTATATTCATAACAGATTATAACAAACGTTTAAAAAGAAACTTAACCATATATTAACATGACATTTATTGAATCAATAACTGCTGCTTCACAAGCATACAACGATGCTCTCTCTGCAGTAGCAGTTCAAACAGGAATTTCTTTAGCAGTTATTTCCTTAATAATTTCTGCTATAAGTTTATGGGCATTAGCTTGGAAAGGTATTGCTTTATGGAAAGCTGCAGGAAAAAAAAGCGTTGTTTGGTTTATTGTTTTGTTAGTAGTTAACACTGTGGGAATTTTAGAAATTCTTTACATCTTTATTTTCTCAAAGATGGGTGGAAAGAAATCCGCGAATAAAAAGGGAAGAAAGAGATAATTCTTAATTTCAGATTATTTTTGATTTTAAAATCTGAATCCGTATCGTGGCAGATTTGAAAAGACAGAAAATTCGATTGCCGAAGCAAATTTTTAGGAATTTTCTTTATTAAAAACCTTTATAAATTATCTTTATTAGTTCATTGTATGGTTCTGTAGCTCAGCCCGGTTAGAGCACCTGCCTTTTAAGCAGGGTGTCCAGGGTTCAAATCCCTGCA
>Ga0247841_10005366_pt1 | contig 20802 bp, 21 predicted proteins | sample LaCruzMarch2015__2_FD_192410 | JGI IMG/M metagenome (GOLD analysis project Ga0247841, IMG submission 192410) | Freshwater microbial communities from meromictic Lake La Cruz, Castile-La Mancha, Spain - LaCruzMarch2015_18m | ecosystem: Environmental > Aquatic > Freshwater > Lake | place: Spain... | reverse complement strand
TCGTGAAAATGGGTGGGGATAAAAAGAAAATCAGTTAGCCGTGAACTACACAACTAACTGAATATCAATTTGTTATCTGGTGGGAGCAACAGGATTCGAACCTGTGACCCTCTGCTTGTAAGGCATATAAATATCATTTTCCAATTTTAGCATAACTTAGCATAATAATGTATAAATCAATGATTTAAATCATACTGTGTTGGTATCTTTTTTCCGACTTTATCTTGTTTTAACCAAAAAAGTTACTACATTTGTTACTACAAAAATCAAAACAAAATGAAAGCCGAGGCCAAAGCAATACCCGAAATAATACATGAAAATTGGAGAAAACGAAAAGACGATAAGAGTGCCGTTAAACTGCGTATCACCTACAAAAAAATAAGCAGAACATGGATATTGAAGTACCCCCCAATGGAGGAACTTGAATTTTCACAGCTTTGCGGAAAAACCATTGCCCTTTCTTTGGATGATTTTAATAAAACTAAAGGAACTAAGGTCCCTAAAAAATTTAAAACACTCAGCCTGCATTTCGGCAATCTGAAATCCCATGCCCGGGATGTTATTAAAGAAATGAACGTTTTTTCTTTTGAAGCATTTGAAGCCAGGTACTTCTCAGCACCCCATGATGATAAGGACCTTTTTGCTACCATGACCGACACCGGAAAAGAATTCCGTGATGATGGCAAGATAAGCACGGCGGTAACTTATGAATGTGCCATAAAATCATTGAAAGAATTTACCGGAAAGGAAAAATTCCCGTTTGAAAATGTTACCGTCAAATTCCTGAAAGATTACGAAAAGTGGATGCTGACCCCCAGAGTGATTGAATGGAAGACAAAAACTGGTAAGACGAAATCCAGGACGAAAGTAAACAGCCGTACCACTGTGAGCATCTATTTGCGTAACGTTCGCACGGTGTTCAATAAGGTAAAGCCTGTTGGGGTATTCTATCCGTTTGGTAAATCGAAGAATGGATTGTATGCAGTCCCAAAGGGCAAGAACACAAAAAAAGCATTGACCCAGGCTGATGTGGCAAAAATAGCAGCATACCCGACAATTAAAGGAACATTTGAACAACGCTGCCGCGATTACTGGTTGTTCAGCTACCTATGCAACGGGATTAACATTAAGGATGTAGCACGTTTGAAATATTCCAACATCGATGGAGATAAGATCAACCTGGTAAGAGCAAAAACAGCTGATACAGTTGATGAGGAAACAAAGATTGACATTATCATTACCCGACAAATCGGAACGATCATCGACCGTTGGGGTATAAAACCCGGGTTGCCAAACCAATATATCTTTGATATCTTGAAACCAGGAATGACCCCACAGGAAGAATATCGAGCAATTCTGCAGACCGTCCAAACGATCAATAAGAACATGACAAACATATGTAAGGATATCGGCATTGACAGGGCAACTACCTACACCGCCCGACATTCCTTCGCCACTGTCCTGAAACGTTCCGGAGCTTCTGTCGAGTTTATCAGCGAATCCCTGGGCCATAAAAGCAAACAGACCACCATGAACTACCTTGCCAACTTCGAGGATGATGAAAAAAAGAAGTGGGCTAATATGTTATTACCGGAAACTGATTTATAACCAATAAATTTATATTTAAATGTCCCAAATATTTACTAAATTTGGGACATTAAATTTCATTAATGATGATTGATAATATTGTAATACAAATACTTAAAAAAATTAAAAAAGCCAGAAGGGGTACGCTGTTTTTCGGTGACGATTTCATATCAACAGGCAATTCAGAAGCTGTCAGAAAAGCATTGCAACGCCTTGTGAAATATGGTGAATTAGTAAGAGTTGCTCCGGGCATTTATGTAAGGCCTGAAATAGACCCTGTTATTGGCCCTGTCACCCCAGCCATTGAAACGATTGCCAAAGCCATTGCACGCAGAGATAAAGCCCGGATTATTCCCACGGGTTTATATGCCCTGAACAGAATGGGACTATCCACACAGGTTCCCATGAACATTGTATACCTTACCGATGGTGCAGCCCGAAAAGTCAAGGTGGGTAAGAGAACTATTACCTTTAAAAAAGCCACCCCTAAAACAGTGGCTGCTGTTGGAGCCATAAGCAGTCTTGCAATTCAGGCTTTAAAAACCCTTGGCAAGGATAAGGTAACCCCCGATGATATTGAGAAAATTCAGTTGCTGCTAAAAAAAGAAAAGATAACTCATTTGCAGCATGATATACGCCTTGCTCCCGAATGGATAAGGCAAATCATTCAACAGGTGCTAAAGGATAATAAGTTATGAACCTCGTTTCATTAAAGGAATGGCATAAATTAACTGATCAAACCAGGCGTAACATATTTGCTGAAACTTCTGCATCTATTGGTCTGCCCGATGCGGCTGTAGAAAAAGACTGGTGGGTGGTTCTCACACTTGAACTTGTATTTGACACATCCATAGCACCTTATACAGTCTTCAAAGGAGGCACCTCATTAAGCAAAGCATATGGATTGATAGACCGACTGTCGGAGGATATTGACCTTGCAATGGATAGAAAGTTTCTTGGTTTTGATCATGAAGACAAAGAAATGACCGGTTCTCAAGTAAAAAAACTCAGGGAACGATCATTTCAATTTATTTCAGAGAATTATTTTCCAGAACTCAGAAAAAAATTTGCCCATGCAGGCTTTGACAATTTAACTTGTCAATTAAGTAAAATAACGAGCCACGACCAGGATCCGCTGATCATTGAAATTTATTATCCTACGGTGACTGATCCCATTCCATATCTCCAACCCAGGATTTTAATTGAAATAGGGAGCCGTTCATTAATGGAACCTTTCGAACAATGTAGTTTCACATCTTTGGTGGACGAACACTTCAAAGGCCGGCTATTTGCGAATGAACCAATTACGATTCCTACAGTCCGCCCCGAAAGAACCTTTCTTGAAAAGGTTTTTCTCTTACACGAAGAATTTCAGCAACCTGTGGCAAAAATAAAGGTGGCACGTAAAAGCCGTCACATGTATGATCTGGAAAAACTGATGGATACCGGTTTTGCCAAAACAGCATTGGCTAATATGGATCTGTACCAAACAATTGTGGACCATCGCAAAGCGATTACACCCATCCGGGGTCTTGATTACGCCAATCATACTCCTGATAAAATAAACCTGATACCACCCGATTCTATCATAGGTGAATGGGAAAAGGATTATCTCGCCATGCGTGAAAGCATGCTTTACAAACCTGCATTATCGTTCCATGATTTAATAGACCGGCTTCACGAATTAAATGACAGGATTAATCAACTGTCAATTTAAAACTCTTTGAAGTCAACAAAACGATAAACATCATTTTGTTGATAACTCAATTCCTCTTTTTTTTGATATCATAAAGCCTTTATGTTAATTTGCAATAACTACTGCATAGATATGCACATTGACGCAATTGATCCAATGAAGGCACAAATCACCAACGCCGGAATCTTAGAAAAACTGCCTTATTGCTGGCAATCCTTCAAACATTAGGATTCCGGCAAACCACTCACCCGATTAATATTTACAATAATCTTATTGCCAGGTTTGTCGAAATCACCCAAAAGTGATAACATAAGCTGCGAGGCATTCATTCTCGACTGTTCAAAAGCGTAAAGGTTGATCTACTGAATTCAAAGACGAGGGCTCTGATCAGTCAAACTACATTATCACCGAAAACTATCCTGCTGATTTTGAGCTGAAAGCAACTCAAAGAGGCAGAAAAAGCACCAAGTTTCTTATAACAGCTCAATATCACGTTTACAATGGACATAGGTCTCATTATCGACATGTTGCCTGATCTTTTAGATGAGTATGAATCGATTAATGAAGCTAACGATTTAACTCAATATGCTCAAAAGATTGCCAATCCCGGTAGCACGCTGAATATTATTTCAGACCTTATTGGCGACCGGGATATTTCCAGAGCAGAAATGCAATATTACCACAATCGGATTGAAGCTTTAACTGTCGCCAAAGTCGGGAAAGAGTTTTTCTCCTTTCGATTTGATCTTTACGAAATCGTTCAGTCCCCCTCTTTCAATCACATCAGGGTTTATGCCTTTGTAAAACGTTTAATCTCAATCGATGAATTTGAGTTTTTTTCTTTGGCCGACTGTTTCAGGATAGCTGAATCCGAAAAACCATTGATTCCATTTTTACGTGAACATTTGCAATGGCTCTACAGGGAGAAGATTCTAACAAATTGTCATTATAAACTTGATCCAAACAACTTTATCGAAAAATACGGCCCTCCTAAACTGCACATCCCCGATCCCCATGCCAGGTATTCGGAATTGAATTTCACCCTCTTCTTAAAAAATTCCAAACGTGAATCGATGTATGGCCGGCTATGTGAATCATTTGAATCGTTGTATGATTTCCTGAAAGTTAGGCATAGCGGCACGTTAACGGACTTGAAAATTTTTGAAAAATACATAAACGACTTTCAAATTGAGAAATTGGAATTTTTCCTCACCGATGTCCTGATGAATATCATATCCCGACGGAAAGCCCTGCAACCTTCGAATTTGCAAATTGCGGAACGAAAAAATGAATTTTATGTACGGGGTGAAGAAATTCCGGTAATCAAATGTTGGGAAGAACCATTTTATGATGAAGCTACTGAATCATATGAATCAGAAGTCGATGATTTGGATAAGCTGTTTCCCGAAATATATCATAAGCTGAATCATCTTTACAAGTTTCGTGAGTTTTTATCCGAAAAAATTGAGATTCATTATGAGACGACCAAAAAGGAAGTCAAAAAAACTTCACCATCACCGGTTAAGCCACCTCCTTCTGCACAACAGTCAAAATTGCCTAAACGAACGAAAATTATGTATCTGAAAGATGCGTTTGAGACCCCGTCCCATTACATTTTTATCATGAATTTACTTGTCAGCAAAAACCATTGTCAGCCAACGACCTATGTTTGGAAAGATAAGAAAAAGGGCTATAAGTGCTTTTTGGTCGCTCTTTTAAAGGATCTGCACCTGAAGGGATATTATAAGGACAAGAAAGAACTGAAGCAACAGGAAATTAAGATAGTGGCTCAAAACACGTTTGGAGTAAATATTGGAATTGACAGGATAAAACGAGCTGAAGTTAATCCCACGTTACTTGCATTCATTCCATATGCTTCAAGTGTAGTGTTAATATCGTAAGCAAAATACACCAATTACACATTTTACACTTTGTGTATTTTGTGTACGGTTCCTTTTGATTTTTCAAGATTTTTTGTATTTTATTTGTAGCTGGTTTTTTTAATCAAATCAGCTATGCAAGATTTTATCTTATCCCCCCTTCCTTTAAAAGAACTTGAAACCCTCATCTTTAAACAGGTCAGTAAAGCCTTAAAAGAGTTTCATCCTGCAAATAACAATCCTGCCAAAGATGAACTGTTAACGATCAAAGAGGCCGCCGATCTATTATCCATTTCAACCAGTACACTTTATAAATATGTTCACCGCCGTGAAATCCCTTGCAAGAAAAGGCGCGGCCGGCTGTATTTTTCAAAATTCGAACTGACTGCATGGGTTAATTCAGGCACCCGTTCAACCATCGCTGAAATCGAAGCCAATGCACTTAATAGCCTGGTGCGATGAATCCGCCGATATAAACCTTTCAACCCATAAACCCAATCCCATGAACAAAATCGAAACGTTAAACCTCAAATGCATCCTCACCGATGAGGAAATGCTTGCTATCTCCAAGGAGATGAGCGAACACATCAACAAAAAGAAACAGGCCGAGGATAATCTATCCTCCTTCTCAGCCCAACTAAAAGCGGAGGTCAAAGGCCACGATGCCATCATCAACAAAACGGCAACGCTCATCAATGCCGGTTCAGAATACCGGAATATCAAATGCGAAGTGATCATCGACTCCGCCCATGATACCGTTTCATGGATCCGCTCCGACACGGGTGAAATATGCCAGCAGGAACGCCCTATCCCTCAAAGGTATTTGCAAACCCAACTCGAAATCGATCCGCTATGAACATCAAAATCAAAAAACTCATCTTGATAAATTTCAAGGGGATAAAGGAATTGTCCGTTGATTTTAACGACGTGACCAACATCCACGGGGAAAACGGTACCGGTAAATCAACCATCTTCGATGCGTTTACCTGGCTGCTATTCGGCAAGGATTCTCATGATTCAAAAGACTTTAACATCAAAACACTTGATGCAGGCGGCAAGGCAACACCCATGCTCGAACACGCAGTAGGAGGGATACTGGACGTGGACGGAACTGAACTGGCCCTGAAACGCATTTACCAGGAAAAGTGGCAACGCCGGCGCGGTGCCGAAGAAAGTGAGCTTACGGGTCACGAAACACTCTACTATTGGAACGGTGTACCGCAACAGGCCAGTGAATTCAAAACAAAGGTCGATAACCTGGTCAATGAAGGGCTGTTTAAGTTGCTCACATCCGCCCTCTACTTCAATGCGATGAAATGGCAGGACCGCCGACAGGTGCTGATCCTGATTGCAGGTGAAATCAATGATGCTGAGGTGCTGGCCGGAATGAACAAACAGCAGGTTGCCGATATAACGGCCATTCTTAACTCTGGCAAGACTCTGGCTGATTTTCTCAAAGAATTATCCATGCGCAAAAAGAAGTTAGGCGATGAACTGAAAACGATTCCGTCCCGTATCGATGAAGTCACAAGGACCATCCCGGAACCGGTCGATTTCGATGCCATCAAAGCTGACATCTACAAAAAACAGGTCGCCCTGCTTGGTATTGAGAATACGATCAACGATCAGGTAACGGCGTATAAGTCACAGGGTGAACAAATTCAGGCAATCCAGAATGAGATATTCGTGCTCAAAAAGCAACAGCAGTCAATGGAGTTTGATGCGAAAACCGAAGCACAACGAATTTACAATGAACGTACATTCCTTATTGCCGATCTGAAGCAAAAACATGCCGAATCTCTTCGCCAGTCCAAAGTCGATCAGGATTCTCTGCCAAAATTGTTACAAAAGAAAACCGATATTGAAAATTCCCTCTCTGCACTTCGTCTCGCATGGACTTCTGTAAACGCTGAGGAATTGATCTTTGAAGAGGGTGAATTCATCTGCCCTGCATGTAAACGGGATCTTGACCCCGTCACAATGGACGAAAAGCAAGATCAAATGTCCCGCGATTTTGAGCAGAACAAAACAATCCGGTTAGCCAAAATCAATGAGGAAGGTAAATATCTTTCCGCCGAACTTGTTCAGACAAACAAGATTATAGAGTATACATCTCAGGAAATTTCGGCATTGACATCACAAGCTGATCAACTTGCGGCACAACTTAAAACTGCCATTTCTGCCGAACTGGATATTGTAACTCCTCATGACCCCAAACCTATTCAAGATCAAATAACCAGGTTGGAACTACAAATACTCGAATCACCCAAACTTGACATCGAATCTTTGAAGAAACAAAAGGAAGAAATCCAATCCGAAATCTATGACCTGCAGATCTCGCTGGGCAAAAAGGAGGTCATCGATCGTGGAAAGGCCCGCATCAAAGAACTCATGGCCGAAGAAAAAAAACTAAGCCAGCAAATCAGCGACCTCGAAAGACAAGAGTTCGCGATGGATGCCTTTACCCGCTCCCGCATGGACATGGTCGAAGCCAAGGTCAACGGCAAATTTTCATTGGTTAAATTCCGCATGTTCAATACGCTCATCAATGGTGGCATCGAAGAGGCGTGCGATTGCATGGTCCAGGGAGTGCCATATCCCGATGTAAACAGTGCCGGCAAAATCCAAGCAGGCATCGACATCATCAATACCCTGAGCAAACACTACTGCATCTCAGCCCCCATCTGGATCGACAACCGCGAATCCACAAACACCATCCCCGCCACAACATCACAAATAATCAACCTCATTGTAAGCACCGACAAAACTTTAACAATCAAATAATTCCCAAATTTCCACATCCCCAAATTCTCAAATTCTCAAATTCACTCAATTATGGCAATAGAAAATTCAATCAAAAAATTCGAACCTCCCATGGTCGAAAAAGTGTTGACCAAGGTCAACAGTCTCAAAGAAATCGGTGGCATTGCGCTTCCTCCCGATTACAGCGCCGAAAATGCGCTCCGCTCAGCGTGGTTGATCCTGCAGGACATGAAAGACAAGGCTAACCTGCCGGTGTTGAAAACATCCACACCCGATTCAGTAGCAAACGCATTGTTCAACATGGTCGTGCAGGGTTTAAATCCGGCAAAGCGCCAGTGTAGTTTCATTGTGTATGGCGACAAACTTACGTTGCAAAGGGAGTATGCAGGCAGTATTGCCCTGGCACGCAGATACAGCGCGATGAAGAACATCTATGCCGGGGTGATATACAAAGGCGACGTGTTTGAATATGCCATCGACACAACGACTGGTATGAAGAAAATCATCGCTCATGCGCAGAGGATGGAAAACCTGGATGATTCAAAAATCATGGGAGCCTATGCCGTGGTCACCTTCGACGACGGGAGTGTGAATACCGAGATCATGACCATGGCCCAGATTCAAAAATCATGGGAGCAAGGTCCAACCAAAGGTCAGAGTCCGGCCCACAAGAACTTCCCCGGCGAAATGGCCAAAAAGACGGTCATTAACCGGGCATGCAAACTTCTGATTGCAGCGAGCGACGATTCAGTCCTCATGGAACCCGGAGAGGATGGCCGGATTGGCAGGGCGAAAGCTGAAATCGAAGCCGTCGCCAACCAGGGTGCCATCATCGACATTCCCGAGGATGATCCCATTCAGACCGCGGTCGATGTGGTCGATCCTCCTGCTGCACCCCCACCGTCCACCCCTGAAAAAAAACGGGAAAGGCAGGGAGAACCTTCACCCAATGCACCCGGCCCTAAAGTTCAGCCATCACTTAAAGTCCCCGGATTCTGATGACACTCAAGGTCCTGGGTAGCGAAAGCGCTGGAAACTGCTATTTCATAGAGTCGGATGCTGAATGCTTGATTATCGAAGCAGGCATCCGCATCCCGGAGTTAAAAAAAGCCCTGAACTATGACCTGAGCAAAGTTGTCGGGTGCCTTATCAGCCATTCCCATGGCGATCATTGCAAATACGCAAGAGACTATATGAAAGCCGGTATCAATGTATATACCTCAAAAGAAACCATTGCAGCCGCAAATTTATCGGGCCATCGGATCATCCCAATAAGTCCACAGCCTGTCCAATTAGTCAGTTTTACGATCAAATGCTTTCCGGTTCCGCATGGCGTTCCCACACTTGGTTTCTTGATCAAGCACCCGGGTGCCGGGTCCATCTTGTTTGTGACCGATGCCGCTTGCATTCCCAATAGGTTTATTGAATTAAACCACATCTTGATCGAGGCAAATTATGATGATGCCATCCTTACCAACGACCGGGCTGTGGGCAAACACATGAGTCTTGATACTTGCCTGGGATTTCTAAAGGCAAACGACCTGAGGCACGTTAGAAATATCATACTGCTTCACCTGAGCAGCGGAAATTCAGATTCAAAAATGTTTGCAAAATCAGTACAATCCATCGCCCCCAATGCCTCCGTCTGGATCGCCGACAAAGGCCTTGAAGTCAATTTATCTAAATATCCATTCTAAAATTCGTCACGTGTCACGCGTCACGCGTCACGTCAAATCGTAATTCGTAAATCATAAATCTAAAATCAAAAACCATGGCAACTTATGAAATGAAACCCGAAGAGATCAGCATCTTCCCTAACACCGATCGTATACCAGGTTCCCAGCAACCACAATGGAAAGGAAATGCAATGACAACTTGCCCTCATTGCGGCCACACCGAAAAATTTGATGTGGCCATGTGGGTGAAGTACAGCGAAAAATTGAAATCAAATTATGTCGCTGGTAAAATCAAAAAGCACGTTCCCAAAGATTCTGTCATAGTCGAGGCCGATCCGTTCAACGATCCGCAGCCTCTTGCTCTGCCAACTCCCACACAATCTGATGACGGCCCGGGCCCGCTTGATGAACCAATTGATGATCTTCCATTCTAACTGTAATCCCTGAAAAAAAATGCCCACAGCAAAAGACTTTCTGATCCGGGAATTTGAAATAGGTAATTGCGAAGATATTACTTCAAATCCTCACCCCGATTATGAACTGCCGTTTTTTAATTCAATCGCGGGTCTTATGGAACGCTTCACCAAACAAGAAGCCATTGCCTTTGCCGAATGGCTTGATTCATATGGATGGCGGCAATTTCAGGAATCAACCTGGTACAATACTGTAAGCCATAAGCACAGGGCGACAGATTATTATACTACCGGCCAATTGTACCAACAATTCAAAAAAGACCTGGAGTAACAATGCTAAATATCCCAGCCATGGCCATGAAAGATATCGCAGAAGACTATCTGCTCGCAAATTTATCGGTAATCCCGGTGAGTAAAGACAAACGGGCAACATTCAAATGGGAAACTTTTCAACGAATTCCACTCGAGGTTACTGAATGTGACCGGGTTTTTGCCGAAGCCTGGGGGCTGGCTATAATTTCCGGGGCGGTATCCGGAGGTTTTGAAGTAATTGACTTCGATGCACACAATAAAGACATCGATTCAATATTCAACCAGTTCATGTCCGATGAGGGCGTGGCGTTCATCATGTCCAGGAACAAACCCCCAATTGAACGCTCTCCGAGGGGAGGATATCACATAATTTACAGGTATGAAGCCGATTCGTTCGAAGGCAATCGGAAACTTGCCAACTGGGCTGATGGGGAATCGATGATCGAGACCAGGGGCGAAGGAGGTTACACCGTGGTATTTCCATCTCCAAACTATACCATGATTTCCGGTTCCATACTTTCAATACCAAGTCTTACCCTTGACCAGAGAAACTACCTTGTAAACTTTGCCAAAACGTTCAATCTTCAAACCCATCATCCCATCAACTCATCAACTCATCAACCTATAAACCAAGAATCAACAAATTTCCACAACACCGACCCCATCAGCTACTTCAACTGGAACTGCCAGGCCTATGCAAAAAAACTCCTGGAAGATAAAGGCTGGAATAAACTCTACACCGACGAAAAAGAAGCCATTGAATATTGGCAACGCCCTGGTAAAGAAGGCAAAGAACATTCTGCAACCTGGGGTAAAAAATACAACTCATTGTATGTTTTCAGCTCATCTGCCACCCCTTTTAAAAATGAATGTTACTATTCGCCCTTCCAAATACTCGTCCTGCTAAGGTTCAATGATTCATATCTACAGGCAATTTTATGGATTCTGTTTAAATATCTCAATGAAGCCGACAAATATATTCGTGTCGGTACAAATTACTTCAAAATTATTTCAAAGTTAGACCGGTTTGGGATAAACAGATCGGAAATAAAAGTATGGACAGCAGATACCCTAAAACAGGATTTCGGCAAAGCAATACTCGATAAAATTAAAAAGTACGATGATTTTACCATCCTGCCCGACAATCTTTTATATACCCCGGTCATCAACAATTGTTACAATCTCTACCGCCCATTTACCCATCAGCCAGCACCAGGTATCTGTGATTGGACCGAAATATTGATACGGCACATTTTCGGTGAGCAGTATGATCTTGGTATCAGGTACCTCCAAATCCTTTACCTGCATCCCGAACGTCTTATGCCAATCCTGGTAATGGTAAGCAAGGAAAGACAAACTGGAAAAACCACATTTCTGAACTGGTTAAATATGATTTTTGGCGACAATATGGCAATGGTTTCCCCCGACGATTTGATTAATGGGTTCAATTCAACCTATGCCAGCAGTAACATTGTTGCAGTGGAAGAAACTTTGATAGAGAAGGCAATCACAGTCGAGAAAATCAAAGCGCTTGCAACATCAAAATTCATATCCATAAATCAAAAATTCATAAGCCAATACAAGGTGCCCTTTTTCGGGAAGATAATCCTGACTTCAAATAACGAAGATAAGTTTGCCAGAATAGATGATGAAGAAATCAGGTTTTTTATCCGGAAAGTTGGTGTCCCTGCTATTGAAAATCACAACATCGAAGCCGACATGGTCTCTGAAATACCGGCATTCCTTCACCATCTTACCACACTGCCCCCGGTCGATTTTTCCCATGACAGGACTGGTTTTACCCCTGCCGAACTTCAAAACAATTCGCTAAGTGTTGTTAAAAATGAATCAAAATCAGGCCTTTACCGATCAATCCAGATTTTAATAGAAGATCAATTTTTAAATACACCATCAATTGATTCAGAATTCTATGCTGATCCGATATCCATTAAAAATAAATTTTTCTTACACGACAGCAAGATTGATTTAGCCTATATCAGGAACGTTCTTAAAAACGAATTCAATCTATCCCCATCTCAAAAGATGTTTTGGTTTCATCCTTTTTTTTCCGATCCGGGTAAAAATGGAAGACCATATACGTTCAAAAGAGAACTTTTCACCTTATCTACTCCAATAATTTCTAAAATCAATTCTGATCAAATTGACACCAATAAAACCACCAGACTGCCATTTTTTGACATTGATCAGTCACCCGGCCTGCCCTTTTAAAATTGATGATACGAAACAAGGAAAATTCTTCGGTTTTTGGGGGAAATATTTTGTTCACTAAATATTGAATGAGTCATTTGAATAATATACAGATAGTTAAAACGCCAAAATCAAATGAACAAACTCGTTTTATAGATTGTTCAGTTTGTTCAATATTTTCTGAACAAACTTTTTTGTTCATTTTTTTGTTCATTTTTTTGTTCACTCATAATTGCCTGATATTATATATATTATCTTATTTTTTTAGAAATGAACAAAAAAATAATATATAAATCGCCACATCTTTTACACTGTGTATCTATGTATATATATAGTAATAGCTTGGCCATTTTTTCCGGTTTTTTGTTCAGTGGTGTTATATTATTATATATCAATCTTTTAATCCAATTTTTTTAACGAACAGGACATTTTTGAGAATTGTTCATCAAAAAAAATCAAAGGCATGGACAGGCACATTAAAAAACTCAATAAAATGATCCAACAGGACCTTTTTGAACGGAACCCGGAAACTCCTCCTGCATGGTTAGAGAATGTGGGAAAAATGACCGTAAATTCTGCCAACTCCCTCACCAGGGCAATCATCAAATTTGTTGAATTGAAAGGATACCAGGCTGAAAATATTAAAGTTACAGGCAGATTGATGGATAAACGGGTAACTTATACCGATATCCTGGGCCATCAACGACAAATTGGATCATGCAAATACATCAAATCAAGCATGACACCGGGCACTGCCGATATTTCGTTAACACTCAAAGGAGGGCTTACAGTTAAAGTTGAGGTCAAATGGGGCAAGGATAGACAAAGTGAAGCCCAGAAAAAATATCAGGCCAAAATCGAGAAAGCAGGGGGCATATATCTTATCATTCACAAATTTGAAGAGTTTTATGAATGGTACATGGACAAATATCCGGATGGGACTTGAAAAAAAAGATCGATGGCACGAATTGCAACCTTACAAGTAACCCTTAACATCCATCAAAATTATTATGGGACTTGAAGTAACGTACATCAACGGGAAACGATGCTACGGATTTGAGAAAGGGAACCGGTTCTTTTTCATTAAAGGGATAGAATATGAGTTACTTGGAGCTGAGAGTATTGAAGAAGATAAAACCTGGACCGGCGTGATGCACAGGTTTAGAAAAAGATTTCCCGGTCCGGATGATGACAAAGATGACAGATGGGAGGTGTCAATGTTAACCTTGACGAATAAAATTTTAGCAGATCAACAGGGAGTCCCACCTCGCAACCGGTAATCGTTCAGTCATTTCGCTGCTGCCGCTGCTGCGCAGCTCCCTCAGCCGCTTCATTCCTTCACTCTTACCCGTTGCTCGTAGAATGTTTTGTACTGTAATACTTCTTGCCTGGGCAACCTCATAAGCCTTGATACTTTAATTTGCGCTAATGTGTCTTCAGGCTTATGAAGTCGCCCTTCGGTTCACCAGCGTCATTTCGCTTACAAGCAACCTTGACACATTCGTTTCCACCCCCCACCCCCAGCTGTACCAGCTGGTTATCCCGGGAAAACCCGGTTATTTTTCCCAGACCGGTTATCTACAACCTTTGTAGCAAACGTTTCATCCCTTGTAGCCAGCATACTCCTACCCTCAGTAGGACGAGTTTCTGTCTATTTAATCATAACATGACTTTATAAAACTGCCGCTGCTGCTGCTTTCCATTGCTCAGCACCATACCTGCGGACACTCTTATAAATCAGTATTATGATAAATATCCAGGTTAGTGGCACGAGAGGTTTGAGCGGGTGCTTTTCCAGCTTGTCTGAAGAGAAGAACGTGCAATTTGAGAGGGTGCTCTTCCAGCCGCCTGACGAGTAATTTTGAGTTTGATGTACAAGAAGTAGATCGGCAGCGCATTTCTGCCTCGATCATGGTGCATTATGCAATACCTGCCAACTCCAGGTGGTCGTTCCCGGGCTTCATGTGTCCGCTTCATTTCGCGTCAGTCGGCATACAACCGTTCGTCTGTTAATCAACATGCCCCTTGCCGCCGGACGCTCCATTTGCTACCACAGCAAGCCCTTCACTCCCCAACCGCTCACTGCTTCGAGGTCGCGCCGCAGCGTAAATCAATACTGTCGTCCAACGCAATTGTTCCTGCCGCGCAATCCTCTCATAGTTCGCTGCATATTACCCGATATTACCGGTATCGCATAAAGCACCCACCATCACCACCACCAGATTGAAAAACCGGCAAATGCCCTGCCTCCTGCAATGACGAGCCTGACAAGTAACCGTTGTAGAATCCATATTCCGGACTTATAGTCCATTCCGCCGCCAAAAAGTTTAAAGAAAAGTAAACCTATTGGCAGCGGACTTTTGATCACATGCCGCACCACTCAAGCTGATAATTTTTCAGCCATCGCCCGATATTTCATCTCTTTTCTCTGGTATTCACCTGGCTCCGCCTTCAAAATTTCAGCTTTTCGGGTCCAGCAAGTGATCATGGAAAGCTATGCTTCTGCCAGCAGCCAACCTGCGGAAAGAAATGGCCGCAGGTTGGCTCCCTAAAGTTTTCTCAGTCCGCCAGCCAGCTCCTGCCACCTATTGCACGCCTCGCTGCTCGGGTGCAAACATTGGCAGCTATCCCGGAACTATTCTTTATTCGGTAATCAGTATGCCGAGTAACGGCAAAGCATTTTTACCTCGATTTGTAACACGTTAAAGATAGCTTGTTATTCCGGGCCTCGCTGCATGCCCTTGCCCTGAGCCTAATAACCGCATCTCGTTCCCTCAATACCCGTGTAAGGCTTCAGGTCAAGTGCCCTCCGCTCACCCTCCATAAGCGGTGCTTTAATGAGTTATTTCCCGATCCTGTTCCGTAACCAGTCACCGGTGAATGCCTTGCCGTTTGAGGTGTTTGAGCTTTACGCCATCATTCACCACCACACACCCGCGTTAAAATAAACGCCGGTGTGTTTGCAAAGTTTGCAGCTTTTGCATATCCTTCTATGCCATAGCATTGCGCGCTCATCCTTCGCAATGCCAACAGTGCGCCTCGCATTGGCCCAACATGGTCCGAAATAACGGAGCCAGCAATGATAAAACTATATAATTTTTTTTGATAAGGAAAGGGTGGTTGTCACCCACAGAAATAATTTTTAATATATTTATTCGCCAGAATACAACCCGAATATGACTGAATAATCTCACTTGATTACCAACATTTCTACTTTCATGCTGTCCTTTGCCTGTGCTTTTACTATGTAGATACCTTTTGCCAGCCTGCTTACATCTATTTCAAGTTATTCCGAATTACGAATCTTTTGATTCAACATGGCTTCTCCATTAATTGTGAAAATGGAGACAATAATTTCCTCCCGGGTTGCTATTAACCCTGTTATCGTGATTTTATCAATTGCCGGATTAGGGTAAATCTTTATGCTATTAATGTCCTGCGACAAGTCGTTTATGCCGGTGAGGACAAAACAATCGGGATAATCAGACCAGTGATACTTCAGCGAATCATTTTCCCAGGCGCATAGCATGTTTGGGTCGTCGCCAACAGCTCCACAAAATCCGCTGCTCATAACGCCAAAAGTTATACTCCCGATTCCCTCAATCCAGGTTTCTGTACAAGGGAAAATCGTGCAATGCAGCATATAAGACTTGCGCTGTTCTCCTGTTTCTAAGGTTACAGTCCCGACGGAATCAAGAAAATAATAATTGGGATTTCCCATGAGAAGCAATGAATCTCCTGGTACTATATTGAAATCATAAAGGAGTCTTTCGTTGTTGATTGTATATGCATATTGCAAAAATACCTTTCTTTGTATGTCTTCCCTTATAGCGCCATAATAAGTCCATTGCGTCAGATTTTCATTTTCAGTTTTGAATACCTTCATGTAAGTAATAGCACCGAATACTGTATCTCCTTCAAGTTTCATATAGTCAGATGATGGAGGGTTGGGTAGCATGTTAAAATGATAGGTGCTCCAAAGTTTACCCGTTGAAACCAGAGGATAATAGGTTTGGCCATGCAGTATCCCGGAAAACGCTAACAGGAATATGAAGTATATCTTCTTCATCTTTTTTTAGTAAAATTAGTGATTTTATTTTACCCCTCATTAGAACTTTAAACAATCCTCTATCCGAACCTAAATTCCCTCTTATCAGTACAACGAGTAGCGGCAAAGTATTTCACCTCGATCATAACCCATTGAAGATATCTTGTTATTACAGGCCTCGCTATGTTCCGCTTCACTACATTTCGCACCCTCCTAACCTCGGATGCTCCATTTCGTTTGCTACACTCCGCTCACCTTCCATAAAAGCTACTTCAATGCGTTATTCGCCGTTCCCTTTGCCGTTTGCCGGTACCGGTGAATACATTGCCGCATCAGCTTCGTTTGAGCAGGTTTGCCAGCTTCTCGTTAAAGGCCAACCAGCGGAAAGAACTGGCCGCAGGTTGGCTCCCTGAAGTTTTCTCAGTCTTCCAGCCAGCTTCTGCCACCTATTGCACGCCTCGTGCCTCGGGTGCAAATCTTGGCAGCTGGTCAACCATCCTTCGTTCGTCAGGTCAGCAGGAGGATAATAAATCAAAATCTGCCGCAAAATTACCTTCCAAAATTTTATATCTGCAAGGCCAAGCCCGTTGGGCGGCTTCGTTTTTTTAAGAATTTATTTTTTAGAGGTAAAAAAAACGACCGCCGGCCTTGCATCTAAAATTTTGTCCGGTTACTCGCTGCTAAGATTTCAATTTATTTCCGTCATTGTATTTTCAACCATTTCAAAACCATGTGTTTATGATCTATTAAATAATGAGTCTGGCGGTTACTATACTGTTTATCATTGCGGTTGCCCGCAATGCGGCCAAGAAATGGCATCGTAATCAAAACACCTACAAATGGAGACGCAACTACTGATACAATTCGATGATCCGGTAGATAACCCTGTTCCTACGGATTCGCCGGTTATTCCTGATCCACCCAGGCTGCCAGTGAATATACCAATAGAGCAGAGATACCCTCATGTCAGGGCTTCTATTTCCGCTAAAATACGATTTCCTGTTCCTTGTGGAGCTCCAACGCCGCCTTCAGAACCAGGATTCCCGCTTCCGTGGATGGAGGGTCATGAATAATGTTCCGCAGTGTTGCAAAATGTCCTGAAAGATGTAAACATGTGGTTTCAGGATTAAATCAGGTTCCTGGATCCGTGATGGTGATTTCGGGCTGGTGCCCGTACTTCCGGCTTTGCCGGATGGTCGAGTGCAATAAATGCAACTCACGCCAAAGGTACCTACGTAAATTTTTGCCTTGCAAGGCCGGTGTCCTTTGGGTGCCGTCATTTTTTTTAGTGTTTATTTTTTGGGGTAAAAAAATGACCGGCAGCCTTGCATGCAAAAATTTACTTCGGCCGAAACGGGCATGAGTTGCATTTATTCACACAGTATTCACCGGTTTAATCTTATCCATCATGGCAGCAATTCAATCATCAAATCGCTCCAGGGCTTCTTACAAAGCTCAGGTTCAGTCACAGTTAAATCGCATCAAGCTTGTCAATGCTGCTGCGCAATCAAAGCAATTCGTTATTCGCGAGTTGCGTTCGCTCACTCAACTTACCCAGGCTCACAAAGCCTAAGTGTCGCTGTGCAAGCCCGGTTCCCTGGCCACCTGGCCAGGGTTTCCCGGCGGACAAATCCGGCGCCAGATTTCCGGACTGGTACCCGGACTGCAAATCCTGCAAACTTTGCAAAACTTGCAAATTGACAACCGGACTGGTGCGGACTTAAAATTTATGGATCGCGGTCTTGATGATTCGTTGCCCCAGAAACAACCTGCTCAGGCAGGCATACCGGATGGCATCAATAGCATGATTGAACCGGTCCACCGGAATATTCATCGGCTTCCCCGATGCATCCTCCCTCCATTTGTAGTTTTTCAACTCCCTGATCAGGTTGGCTGATCCCCTGGTAACATTGATCGGGTACCTCTTCAATATGTCAATCCCGGTCAGGATGGAATCCGGACCCTTGAAGGTGGGCAGGATCTTAAATCCCTCCTGGTGGATCTCATAAATGCACTTGGGCTGATTATCTGCAATGATCTCATCGCCCTGGGTGATCCCCAGTTTTCGCATCCAGCTGCAGATATCCGGATTGGTCAATCCCCGGGAGTAAATGAGCTCATCCACCCAAAGCTCGCCACCATCCATCCCGACCTTGACCAAGGCTGTCGGATCATTGCTGAAGCCAAAATCCATCCCGTAGATGATCCACTTGCATGAATCCGGCCACTGGTCAACAGTTCGCCAGTTTGTCAAGATGAGTCCTGATATTTGCCCGACTTCACCAAGACCATAGATCCGCCAGTAGTTCTCATCCACCGTCTTGAGATTTTCGATCTCCTTAACCATCTCGGCAGGCAAAAATTGAACATTATCCAGATAGGTTGAATGGATGAACGTACAATCTTTCCGGGGCAGCACCTGGTCATAGATCCAGTGTTCATCCATCGAGGGATTGAAATCCAGGAAGATCTGCTTCTCAGTCCGGAGAGATAGCTGCACCCAGTCCTCCAGGGATAATTCGTTTGCCTCGTTGATAAAAAGGTAGGCCCGCTTCGCCCCGCGTTTCTTTTGCGGCTGATCCAGGCTCATGAACTCAAAGAGGTTTCCGTTCAGCAGGTAGGTATTTTCAGTCCGGTTGTGGTTCCGTTCATCGTAAAGGTCAGCCGATTTGAGTATCTCGAAGAAATCCCGCATCGCCGAGGCTTTCAACGCCGGCATCGATCGCCTCACGATAGAGAAAACCATGTCGGTATCTTCAAAAGCCTTAACCAGGATAAGTACCTGGAGGATCGAGAAGGTCTTACCCGACCGGGTCCCTCCCTGGTTCACGACGATCTTGGTCGACGCTTTAAAATTTTTCCGGAATACGTTCGATACCCTGATGCGCTTCTCCAATAGGTAGGGTTTTATTGGGTTCATCCGCGATGAGGGCGGATTGAACCACTTCAAAGGTTATTTTGGTGAGCCTCTCTTCAACCGGGGCAATATCGACATTCATCCGCTGGAGCTTCGGCCGGATGTACTCCTGCAGGCTCAGCCAGAGTTCAACCCGCTCCTTCGGCTTCATGGTGGCAATATCCTCCTCCAGGGTCTCCTCCAGCTCCTCAACGATCCATTCAAGCCGCTGCTTTTTCTCGGTCGTGAGCTTATTGGGTATTCCTTTTGGTCTCCCCATGTTCCCTGGCTTGAACCGATGATCGTTTGCCGGTGTCTCTTCCATGATTTCCCGTTTTTTCCCGTTACAGTACGGTTTGATCACCTCCGTTTGAAACGGCTGCGATAGACCAGTTTTTCGATGGCACTTACTGAGATTCCATAACTGTCGCTCAATTCACTTTTTATTTCGGCATAGGATTTTCCATCTTTTTTGTTACGGATTTCATCTTTTGCTTTGTCAAAATACCGTTCCCTCACCAGCCATTTCGTTGCCACGGATGCAGGAAGCAATCCTTTTTTTACGATGTAGGCCACATCGATTCCGTAGTGCTCTTTGAGGTCCGCGATCACCTTGTCAGTTTCTGGGTTCATAAATTGCCATTTCTTACAAAATTACGCAATAATCACCCTATTTTCAATCAATTAGGCGAGATATTGCCACTTCGTAAGAGCTTTTAGGCAACTGGTCGTCGTAATTTTGTTAAGGTCAATTTTATAGCAGTATGAAATCATTTTCCACGCCCCCCGTTGCCTTCTCTGTCGCCTTTATCAATGAGGGTTCCGGAGTACTTCAAAAGGTCGTCGTTGCCCAGGCAGGCAAGGTTAAATCCTACTTTGAGGAGATCGACGGTGAAACGCTTTCCCAGATCGTAGCCCTGGGGAATGCGAAGGAAAATGGGGTCAAGGCCCGCTTCGGACATCCGAACATGTGCAGCTCTGCCTTTGGCACCTACATCGGGAGATTTAAAAATTTTCAGCTTGATGGGGAAAAGGTCACCGGCGACCTGCACCTCGATACAGTTTGCAAAAATGCTCCCAGTGGTAATTTGTACGATTATATTCTCACCATGGCAAAGAAGAATCCCGACATGTTCGGGGCATCCATGGCCTTCATCCCGGCCGAGCCTGCCCTGGGCGCCAATGAATTTCCCCTTGTGCGCATCGAGGAGCTTCTGGCCACCGACCTGGTCGATGATCCGGCTGCCACCAACTCCTTGTTCGCGGTCGATTCATTCTCTTACCAGGCTACCCAATTTTTGGATGAAAACCCGGCCATCGCGG
>Ga0247841_10005365_pt1 | contig 20803 bp, 21 predicted proteins | sample LaCruzMarch2015__2_FD_192410 | JGI IMG/M metagenome (GOLD analysis project Ga0247841, IMG submission 192410) | Freshwater microbial communities from meromictic Lake La Cruz, Castile-La Mancha, Spain - LaCruzMarch2015_18m | ecosystem: Environmental > Aquatic > Freshwater > Lake | place: Spain... | reverse complement strand
CATAATCGTCCTTTAGAAAAGAAGTTTACGATCCGAAAACCTTCATCCTTCACGCGGTGTCACGACATCAGGGTTTCCCCCATTGTGTACGATTCCTAACTGCTGCCACCCGTAGGTGTATGGCCCGTGTCTCAGTGCCATTGTGGCTGATCATCCTCTCAGACCAGCTACCCGTCATAGCCTTGGTAAGCTTTTACCTCACCAACAAGCTGATAGGACGCAGGCTTCTCTCAATCCGCCGGAGCTTTGCTCTTGCGAGCTCATGGGACATTAGCCAACCTTTCGGCTGGGTATTTCCCGGATTGAGGCAAATTCCCACGCGTTACTCACCCGTCCGCCACGCTTTTACAAGCGTACGACTTGCATGTTTTAGGTACACCGCTAGCGTTCATCCTGAGCCAGGATCAAACTCTTAGTTAAGAGTAAGAGACTTCATAAATGAAGTCAGCTCTATAATGAATTAGCGAGTTTTTATAGTGTCTCCACACTTACTCATCTGGTTTTGTTAGACCTCGACATTACTCAGGGCAATCCTGAGCGAAGTCGAAGGGTTAAACCAGTTTGTTTTGTTTATTGTTTGTTGTTGCTTTACCCCGTTAAATGCTGCACAGCACTTAATGGGGACGAATTGTCAAATTACAGATAAGGAGCAACCCGCACACTTTTCAATCTCTTGCAGTATCCGTATTCCGGAATCTGCAAATAGATTTCAAAGTGAGGGGTTATTCGCCACCTATTTTATTTGCCAACCTGTTGGCCAATATTATCGAGGGCGAATAAAAAAAGTCCGGAAGACCGAACTCTTCGTAGTTTAGTTTTCTCCTGAGATGTCAAAAAATGTGAGCCAAATTTGCCTCCAAAGGTGAATATATCACAAAATAAACCAAAGTGTCAACAGTTTATTTCGTAAATTTTTAATCCGCCAGCTGGCGGACAATTACCAATTTTCAAATAAAACATGCTCAGAAAGTGCGCTGGGGCACTCGACCGAAGCCGAGTGCCCCAAGAGTGTAGCGTTGTAGACGACGTTAGGCCGCAACTGAGACGATTCGCACGATCGCGCGCTCTTGCTCGGTCATGAGAGTGAGTGAATGTTCGAGTTCTTCTCGGAGCTCGGCGGTCTGGTTGCCGTCCTTGCCGATAGCGACCAAAGCAATGGGATGCGGATCGCAGAAGAGATCCCCATACCCATGAGCCATGGCGATCGAGACCGCCGTGGCAACCTCTACCTGAGCGTAGTGCCTTGGCAAGAACCGTCTTGAGACGACGAAACCTCGGGGCAAGCCCTTGGTGCTCGTCATCTTGCCGGTGCCGTCGTAGTAAACGGCGCGAGCGACATGGTGGTGGGACCGGTCGAGAACCATCTCCATTGCCTTAAGCCCGGTCTTCTTGGCCAGTCGTTCGGACGACCATTTGGCGATCTCGATGATCTGCTCGAGAGTCGGACTCTCGATGTGCCTTATATCGTGCAGATACTTGGCAGCAGCCCCACAGCCTCCATCATCTTCGCTGCCGTGATAGCCGATCAGCTCCAGTCCCAGCTCTCGCTTCATCTCCTCGACAATCCTGACGGCATCGTCGAGAGGCAAGAGAATTAGCGAACCAGCAGCCCTAGAGAGGGCTTCGTCTGTCCCATCGTCCATGCAACCAAGGATCTTGACCTTGGCCGGTTTCATGGCTTGCTTAAACGACAAGCGGCCATAAAGCAGTGCCGTGACTTGCTCGTTCCCTGCTGCGAATTCTGCTGCGAGTTGACTATGGCTCATTGTTTCTCCCACGAATCGCGTAAAACGCGAACTTAAAACGCGCCCACAGCGCTTATAGAACAATTTAGCAAAAAACTATTACAATCTCAACCCTATTTTATTCAGAATGAGCTTCATTTTTTACAGTATTAAACAAATAATAAACCCAGCAGCCCATACAAAATTCAAAGAATAGTTCGAGCGCAGCAAATAGCGAGAGAACTCCAGCAATAATATTGGCTGCTAATATCAGATCGGAAAGATACAAGACTAAAACAGTCAATGAAAAAACCAAGCCGACTTTTAGGGCAAACTTTTTTGGTGGAGCAAAAATATGTTTTGGCTCAACTTTCAGCCATTGCATAAGTCGGATATTAAATTGTGTAAATGGAGAAGCCTTTGGACCAAAAAAGACTTTCAAGGCAAAATCGCCGAGCAAGACGTATATTATCCACTTCCAAGGCGAAAATATGAACAACAGCCCCATCGCCAAAGTGAAAAAAGCGTTGGCCCTAGCCACTCTGGCATTCACTTGATTTGGTCCACACGCGCACTGTATCTCGGCCATGACTCCCCCTTAAATTAAAACTTATCAAATGAAAATAATTCTTCGAATTTTTTACGAGTTTTTGGCATAGCTTTTCCTGCGTCATACCCTAGCGGCATCACAGCGTAAACTTTAGAATTTTCAGGTACCGGTCCAATAATTTTTTCAACTTTATCGTGTCCCAAGGTTCCTATCCAAACTGATCCAATTTCAAGCTCGGCGGCCGCAAGCTGAAGATGATCAAGAGCGATGGCAACATCTGTTTCATTGTATTTATTGGTTGTATCGAGCCCGACCGCAACAATCGCAACAGGAGCCTTGGCGATATAGGTCATTTCCGTCGCTTCAGCTAGTTGATCTTTAATTTTTTGATCGCGATATGCAACAAACTTGAAAGCTTGTGCATTAAAAGCTGATGGCGCCAATCGCACTATTTCAAAAATTTTTCTAAGATCTTCTTCGGACACATCTTTGTCTTGATAGATCCTGACCGAGTGTCTCTTGGTTACTAATTCTAAAAAATCCATATTAAACTCCCGAGTAGTGAAAATTTGACTATTTTTACAATCGCTAAATTAAGTCTATCACAAACTCAACTCTGGTTATTTATCATAAAGTTTCATACTACAAAGAGCTAGCCGTTGCAGGAGCTGGTGGATCTATGTCAACTGATTGAACCGTTGCTGTGCTATACACGCTCGCAGTCGCGGTCGAAATTGCACTCTCTCCTACCGTATCGGCACGGATCTGACTCTTGTATATTATTAAAATAGCACCGCCAACCACTACTACGACAAGAACTATTCCAATAATCAACTTCATTTTTACACCTGCTACTTAGATATTCCAGATGCCATTTTCCTGAATGGTTTTTCCGTCAAGAATAATTTTGGCTTTTTTCATACTTTTAACGATGTCCCAGTGAACAGCCGAATCGTTTCCGCCACCGTTTTCTTTATAAGCCATTCCAAGGGCCAGATGAATCGTGCCACCAATTTTTTCGTCAAACAAAAGATTTCTAGTAAATTTCGTGATCTTGGGATTGCAACCGATTCCGAATTCACCGACATATGAAGAATTTTTGTCCATTTCGAGCATTTCTTTTAAAAATGCTTTATTTTTCGAGGCATCATATTTAACGACCTTACCTTTTTTGAATTCAAGATAAATGTCAGCAACTTCTTTGCCAGCCTCAATTCCTGGGTAATCGAATTTGATAAATCCCTCCATACTTTCACGAACCGGCGCCATAAAAATCTCGCCGCAAGGAATATTGTCACCCTCTAAATCGTCCATCGCTTTATCGCCATGAATATCAAACTGTAAATCAACATTGTGCCCGATAAGATGAACATGTTTACCTTTGCGAAATAATTTTAGAACCTTGTTCATCGTTTTGGCGAGCTTATCCCAGTCTTGAATAACCGCACCAAATACAAAATCTTCATATTCTTCAAACGACATCTCTGCTTCTTGCGCCAACGCCATACAAGGATAGCCGACTGAACTTCTTCTGATTTTATCGCGCTCATTCACAATATAGTTAGTGATTGGCTTGGTGATTTTTTGCCGCGTCGCCATCTTTTTTGGATCCACACTGCTGAGTTCGCGCGTATTTGAATCAGTACAAATTCCGATATAGTGCTGGACATGCTTCGCGGTGTAATCGAAAATATCAGGGAATTTGGTCAGATGATGATCTTTGGCGTATTTGTAGAACATAGAATCCAGCCCCGGAAGAGAAATACGCAAAATCGGATGCGCTCCGGCAATCAGAACCTCTTTGTATAATGCCCTGATAAAATCTTGCGCTTCGGTTGAGCCAGAAATTACAACATTTTCGTCTTTTTTAACCTTGAGAAAATGATTGACGACTGATTTGGCTAATTTGGTAGTTCGAGGATCCATGGTCGCTTTGCTCCAATTATTAATTTCTAATTATTAATTATTATTGATTGAGTTTTGAGACATTTGGAAATTTTTTCGACATTCTGAATTCTGGTTTCGGATTTACAAAGTTTACAAAACTTTGTCTATAAGTCCATACTTTTTGGCCTCGTCTGCGGTCATAAAACGATCGCGCTCAGTATCGGCTTCGATTTGTTTTTTGGATTTTCCGGTTGCGTCAGCCAAAATCTCGTTTAATCTTGCTTTGATTTTGATAATTTCCTCGGCATGAATCTGAATATCGGTCGCCTGTCCCTCAACGCCACCCAAAGGTTGGTGAATCATAACGCGAGAATTTGGCAGTGCATATCGCTTGCCTTGAGCGCCACCGGCTAAAAGAATTGCTCCGCCCGATGCGGCTTGGCCGACACAAACTGTCGAAATATCAGGCTTAACGTGACGCATCGTGTCAAATATCGCCAGTGTTGCGGTTACTGATCCACCAGGGGAGTTTACATAAAGCTTAATGTCCTCTTTGTCGGACTCGGATTGTAAAAATAAGAGTTGGGCGATAATGATATTTGCAACATCATCGTCAATTGGTCCGCCCAGAAAGATGATTCTCTCCTTTAATAGGCGAGAATAGATATCATACGCTCGCTCACCAAATTGCGATTTTTCAATAACCGTAGGAATTAGATAAGACATTTTTACTCCTTATGATTTGAGTCTCAATTTAATCACTTTCTTGGACTGGGGTCAAGAGAACTTTACATCATTTCGAAATAGCATTCCTAAGTCTAATTTTTGCGGCCGCAGCGGCCGCATTCTTTATGTCAGGATAGAGGGCTGATTTGCAGAGCCGCCCCCTTACCCTGACAACCCATCCCCCGCATGCGCTTAGTCGTAGCTCTGTTCGTTGAACCTTCTGGAATTCATTCCGTTCAAGTCTGACGGATAATCAGTTCCAGCTTTCAACTTCACAGAGCTAACTATTTTATCACGGCTCAAAAGCGCGCTTTTTTCGCCGTAGAAACACCCGAATCTTGACTTTTGGGGTGTTTTGTGGTATCATAACTACTTTGTAACTTGAAATTACTGTTGAGGCGAGAGAAGCATCGATATGCGGTATTTCTCCCGCCTTAACAGGCATAGCCCCAACGTATCGGGGCAACAGCTGTGGCTTTTCATCCTTGCCACTAGAGCTTCGAGCTCAATGCTGACACGAAAGGGTGTTATGGATGAGCACCGCGACACCGCCGACCGTACAGTCGATGGGGATTAACGTGACTAAGACGAAGAAGCCGGCCGTGTGGGAAACCGGTGGCGGCGGAACCAACACAGGCAACGCCACCATCATCGCTGGCCCATGCGGAGAGAAGAAGAGGCCATACTTCGTCGAGACAAATGGCCACCTCTCCTGTCAGCGCCATGCTCTGGTACCGATCGAGGTCGGCTCGTGGGTCATCCTCATCGGCTACTGGAACAAGGCGCGCAACGAGGACGGATACGATATCGAGGTCTATCGAATCACTGAGATCGACCTCAACGAAGAAACGGCCACTCGCGTGCTGATCGCTAAGTGGAACGGCAGGGGCTGGAACACCGACGAACTGCCCGCCTACTTCCCCTCGAATGCCGTTGATGTGGCACGCGCCAAGGCAGTAGAGTATCACTGCCGCGAGCCCCGCTACATCCTTCCCCGCAGCTAGCTGCACTTGAGTCTCGAGCGACTGTAACGCTCCGCTATCACAGCGATATGTGAAAAACAGAGGAGTGTGAGCTGCACACCTCTTAAGAGAGCCCTCCCGTTGTGGGGGCCCTTTTCGATTGCAAAAACTTTAGTACTTTTTTAAAAAAATATATTCCATTATCAAAGGATGATTTTCGCTTTTAAAAATCCCTCGGGCACTTGCCTCTTAAGGACATTCGCAGACCGATTTGCATGGTTGCCCTTTGGGCAAAATCGGTCGAGAACCGAGTGAGTGAGAACGCCGGTCGAACGAGCGCTCCTTAAAGGTAAGTGCCAAAAAACGTCTTTAGAAAGTTAAGATTTTAACAAAATCCCCTCAAATCATCTATAATAAACATATGGACTTTCTATTTTCTAAAGCACTCGCGGCAAATCAGGTCAGCCAAACGCTGCAAGGCAGAACAGATATATCGAATACAATCTCGCTTTTGCTGTTTATCTACTTTATTCTTTCTGCAATTTTTGCCATCAAATATTTGTACTTAAACTTTATTGTTAAAAATTCGCCTGACTTATCATTATTTTTTTGGCTTGATAATCAGAAGCCCAAAGGAGTAAAAGGCGTTGATCTCAACATAGAAACCAACTCTAGAAAGATTTTAAATTATCTAAAAGTCACGGTATTCAACGACCTTGGAGACATAGTCGGATCGTTCGTATCACGTGATCCAGATGTGATGATTTCGCTAAACCCCGGAAAGTATGAAATTACTGTTGAAAAATTTGGTTATTCGTCTGTTTCGACAAAAAAATTTGAGATAAAAAATAAGAATCTGCACTTTGACCTAAAAATGGAAGAGGCTGAGCAAGTCCACTCGGCAAAAGCTTTGGCGATTTCATACGAGATTCTGCTTCCGGCCAGTATCGTGCTCGTCCTTGCTGGAGTTCTCTTAGGACTAGCACTTCCAATAAATTACAGCTTATGGCCAAAGATTCTAGATCTGGGAGTGGTAGTTGCAAATATCATGATTGCCATTGATTTATTTAGACGCAATCATCACTTCAGAGCGATCTATCCGAATGGACAACCGATGCGAAATATGGAAGTAGATTTTTATAACGCCAAAGGCGACCCGATTCAAAAGTTTACAACCAACAAACATGGCATCGCAAAAGTTTTTGCCTCAGCTGGATTTTATAAGATCTCAACAAAAAGAACTAAAAAACGTACTGTCAAAATTGATGAGACTGACTTCATCCACCTGAAACTTAAACTCGACTAGCCAAGCAAGTTTAGGATTAAGGTTAAGCTGCCGGTATAGTAGATAAGTTAGGAAGTTAGTTTATAGGTTCAATAACCACGACTTAACCCACAACCAAACTGGTCGCCTAGCCCTAACCTTAACCTTATTTACCGAGAGTTCTCTGCTAGAAAATCAAAGACTCTTCGAGTTCCCTCTTGAGAATTTATTTCGATGTTTTCTTTGCGAGCAATTTCGCCAATTCCTACTCCAAGCAAGATGTTTCGCTGTGCCTGAGCATGAAGATCTTCCTCAAATTTTTTGTCTGTAATCTTGAGATTAGCCATATATTGTTCAATTGACGAACCCTGCTTCATCAAATCTTCGGAAAGCATCTGCTTCATCCTAGACTTTTCGTTGTCGATTAAAGATGCTGGAATATCAACTTTGGTTATCTTGATAATCTGCTCTGAAATTTCTGCGACCTGAGTTTGTCTTTGCTGTTCTGTTTTTTCACTCTCAAGACTCTTTTTGATATTTGTTTTTAATTCCTTGATGTTCTTTAATCCGAATTTCTCAAAAAACTTGGCATCCATCTCTGGAAGGTTGATTTCTCTGACATCGGCAACAGTCACCTTGAATTCAACTTCAGTGTTTGCAAATTCCTTATCGGCAAAATCCTTTGGAAATTTCACCTTGAATGTTTTGGTCTCGGCTTTTTTCATACCGATAATTTGCTCTTCAAATCCGGGAACGAGTTTGGTCTCGCCAAGCACTATCGGCATAGCAGGAGATGTGAGTTTGTCCTTTTTTACACCCTTAACCGAACCTTCAAACGAAAGATCTAACCAGTCACCCATTTTTGCAGCACGATCAACCTGCTTAAGATCTGATGATTGACGTCTAAGATAGTCAACAACTTTTTCGACTTCTTCGTCGGAAACTTCAAGAGTTTTTGGATCGATTGGTTTAACTTTGATTTTTTTGTAGTCGCCCACTTTGGCTTCCGGTAAAATATCAAATTCAACTTCAAATTTTAATTCGTTTTGTTCACCCGTACCCTCGAATTGTGGATGCTTGGAGATTGAGATTGCAGGAGCAGTAACTGGATATTTCTTGTGCTCATTTAAAGAATTTCTGTAAGCTTCGTCAATCGCCTCTTCTAATGCCATATTGGCAATTCTAGCCTGACCGATTGCCTCAATCGTCATCACCCGAGGAGCTTTGCCTGGTCGAAAACCAGCAAGATTTACAGTCGGGGCCAATTTTTCATAATGAGACTCAAAATACGCTTCCATATCTGCGGCTGAAATTGTAACCGAGATCTTGACTCTATTTTTAGAAATTTGTTTGAGTTGTGTTTCCATAAAAGGCCTTGTCATTGCGAGCCCACCGAGGGCGCGGCAATCTTTAGTTAACAGTTTGCAATATAGCAGATGAGGAGTAAAAAATCAAAAGGCATAACTCTAGAAAGCACGACGGGGACCCAGTGTCGGGTCCCCATGTGACTTGTGCGGTGGAGCTTGCGCTCTACCCGGACTTCTTCGGCGAAGGCATTGCCTTCGCCCTGGCGCTGGCTTCGGCGATCGCTGACTTCAGTGTCTCGAAGCGAGCGATCTTGATGTTCCTGTCGTTTCGACCTGTCCATGGAGCATGAACGTTGTAGCGCGGGCTCATCTTACCCGTGCGCTTGATCTGTATCACACAGCCGGGTCGCGTCCCGACGGCCTTGACGAAGATCTTCGCATCGTTGTTCTCGAGGTGATCGGCTGCTCGGCGCAGGTTGATCGGCACGAGTCGGAGATCGCCAATGTGCTCGAACAGGTTGATGTCGTCGTCGAGATCGACGCCCTCGGTGGGGTCAACGATCTGCCAGCGAGAGAGGTCTCTGGCAACGATGTCGGCACGGCTCACTCGCCAACGCAGTTCGCGATACGCATCGTCGAGAGCGCCAGCTATCGAGTAGGCACCGCGAGAGACGTACGGGTTGATGTCGTTAGGCGCTCCGACTTTGACGTAGAAGCGCGAGCGGGTCCGCCAAATTGTGGCTCTCGCCGTCGTCCCATCGAGCGACATGCCGACCAGCGTGGACCGTTCATCGCCTTCGGCCAGTGGCCCGAGCACTTGAGATGCGAACAGCAGTGCGATGATGTAGCTCTGGTGTTCGTCGAGCTTGTACAACCGTACGCCAGCAGGCAACCTCGGTACTCTCCTAGAATTCGGCACAAGATCATCTCCTCCGCCCTATGGGCATGGATCTATCGGCAAATGTGCAACTATAACCAGATCATAATCAAAAAATCTGGCAAAAGCCAGAAAATTTCCAATCATTTCCGATAAGTTACGTTTTCCGCTCACATTATATTCTTAGCTTTTCCTACGATCGTATAAAAAGCTACAAAAGTCATAGGCCAAACATATTTTTCAAATACTCCTCATGGTCAATTTTCGCCGCAATAATATAGTTGACATATCTTTCCACCTCATAGACCGAAGATATAAATGCGATCTCCGTTTCGCACTCGTAAGGACAAGCCCAGACGCTTTTCTGAATTTGGACAAACCCAATGTCTTTTAGCTTTTGCCTTAAGACATCCCTCGCAATTCGTTTCTTTTCTGGAATGTCAAAAATAACAAATCTCCATTTTCCATCCCATCTTGTTGTCTTGATTGTCAGGGTATCAATATCGAAATTGATTAATCTTACTTTTCCTTTTTCGGTGATTCTCAAAGTGGTTGCATCATTTTCCTTTACCACCCTGACGAAACGATCTTTAACTATTTTATTAAGCGACTTATCCACAACCTTCTCGCCGTATTTTTCACGAAGTTTTATTAGTTCGGGAATAACTCTAGACAGTCCCGTCGGTGAGCTCAGGAAGACACCGAGCGCCAGCCCCGAGAGCGCATACTTTAATACAACTTTCGCAACCTCAATATATGCTGGCTTTTCAATTGATGCTATGAATATATTTTTGCTCATCTGAGTAGTATTTTCCACATATGCAGCTTTTTATACGATCGTAGGAAAAGCTTAGAAACATAAACTCTTACACAGAAAGTCAATATTTGTTTTTCGGTTCCTTTTCTGTTCAGCGAGTGCAACAACCTTTAGCAAAAAGCTCTATTCTCTCTTCGACGTGTTTAGAAATGTTATCTTCGGCCAAAGCTAGAATTTTGCGAGGATCGGTCATTTTTTGTTTGAGTGCATGACTAACGGAATCGACAAATGTTTGACGTAATTCGGTATCTATATTAATTTTTACGACTCCTTCAGAAATCGCGACTTGGTAATCACGTTCGGACCTATTGGAGCAACCGTGCAAAACAATCGGCGCTTTAATCGTATCTTGAATCTTGGCTAGCAGGGTAAAATCGAGCTGCTCGTCTGTTGTCAAAACCCCGTGAACATTTCCGATCGCAACCGCAAGCATATCTGGCTTAACTTTATCAAAAAACATCAGCGCCTCAGCAGGATTTGTCTTAAAAATTGCCGAGCTGACATTATCTTCGTGTCCGCCAACATGACCAATTTCCGCCTCGAAAATTGCCCCTTTGTTGTGAGCGTATTTTCGCAAATCAGTTGAGATTAAAATGTTTTGATCAAGCGGCAAGTTTGAACCATCAAACATCACCGAATCAAATCCCTTTTTGACACATTCTTTTAAAAGTTCGATATTTGAGCCGTGATCAAGATGCAAAAATATGTCAGCCCCAGTTTCAGCTTTAACTTTTTCAAATGTCGCAATTAAATAGTTTAAGCCTGCGTATTCGATCGAACCCTCGGTCACCATCATTAGGGTAGGTTTTTTGGTTTTAGCCGATGCTTTGGCAATTGCCTTAGCCGAGTCAAGGTTAAAAAAGTTAAATCCGCCAAGGGCGAAATGCTCACTGTATGCTTGTTGCAAAAATGATTTTAGTTTCATTTTAATAACTTCTCCAAAACTGGGAGTTTTTTACCCGCAATTAAATCCGATGTGGCCGAACCGCCAGTCGAAATAAAATCAAAACTCTCGGCCAGACCAAGCTCATCAATAACATCGGCTGTGTTACCGCCAGATGCAACTTTTTCGGCCTTGATTTTTCCAATGTATCGAGCAATTTCATATGTGCCGTGAACAAATTTTTTATCTTCAGACAATCCAAGATTGCCATTCCAAAAAATTGTTTTAGCTGATGAAAGTATGCTTTTAAAAAGCATTATGGATTGTGGGCCGATATCGAAAATTCCTTTTTTAATAAATTCTGGATCCATCGGTACAATCGCTCCAAATTTATTGACCCCGTCATTGGGCAAAAATATATTACCTGTTTTCGCGTGACCGCCAAGGGTCCACTCATTTGCCGTCATCCCGCCGATTAACACCGCATCGGCTTTTGCAGATAAAGCTTCGATCACTTCGAGTTTGTCTTCTACTTTCGCCCCACCGATAATTGCCACAAAGGGATGTTCTGGATTATACAAGATTTTAAACAAAGCATTTATCTCTTTCTCAACTAATAAACCCACATATGTCGGCAGGTGATCCTGAAGCGCAAGCATTGAAGCATGCTCGCGATGAACGTTTGCAAATGCATCTTGAACAAAACAATCGCCAAATAAGGAGATCATCTTCGCGAAATCATCGGAATTTTTTTCTTCTCGCTCATCAAAACGCAAATTCTCAAAAATATTAACGCGATCTGAGATTTTATAATACCTCTCCAGAGCTGGGCTTTTCGCTTCAGTTTTAATCGTTTCAATTTTATCTTTAGAGCGTAAATATGTCGAAATGACTTTTGCGATCGGAAGTGTCGAATATTTTTCATCAACTCCCTCGGGCCGGCCAAAATGACAAATGATGAAAACTTGTTGCGCCCCGCGTTCCAGAATTTTTTTCAAAGTGGGGAGTCCGGCTTCGATTCTCCTAGTGTCATCAATTTTACCGTCAGTTATTGGCACATTAAAATCAAATCTGACGAGAACTCTTTTTCCCCTAAAATCCACCCTATTTAATGTCCTGTGGGATGGAACTCGCAATATTCTGAAATTGTTTTCCATGCTAATCCTCGCTTGCTGGCAGGCCGCTCTTCAGCTCTGACGTTAATCGACAAATCTCCGTGAAATCTTTAATCTTTAAACTGGCACCGCCGATCAACAGACCATCTATGTTTGGTTGTAACACAAACTCTTTGGCATCATCAACATTAACAGAGCCACCATATAATATTCGGATCTGTTTGGCCTCTGCTCCGAATTCTCCCGCCAGTTCATTTCTGAGTATATAGGAAATCGCAGCCGCATATACACCCGTTGATGCATTGCCAGTACCAATAGCCCACAATGGCTCATACGCTATAGAAATCTTAGAATAATCGGACTTCGAAATCCCTTTCAAGGCCAACTTGGCCTGAGAAACAATTCCACCCGTTTTTAGCATCCGCTTTAATTCCACAGTATAATGATCCTCGAGGTGATATCTCTCCTGTTCGCCAACACAAAAGATTACTTTTAATCCGGCTTTCAGCGCATTTTTAATTTTCAAATTTACATCTTCGTCTGTTTCGTGAAACAATCTTCTTCTTTCGGAATGCCCTATTATAGTGTAATCGCAAACTTTTTTTGCCATGGCGGGGGAGACTTCACCGGTAAATTCCCCACTTACATCAGTTGAAATATTTTGCAAAGCTAGATGAAAATTATTTGTTTTGATTTTTAATCTCTCAAAGAGTGGATAAATAAAAATCGATGGGGGAGCGATAACAATTTCAATATGCTTGATATATTCGGCATTTCTAGAAACCTGCCCACCCAAAATCATCGCCTCACCAAATTCAAGGTTCATTTTCCAGTTTCCAACTACTAGCGGATACTCCACTCTTCCCTCCCTAAACTAGCGCTAAGACCTCTTTGAATGTTACAACTAAAATTAATGCGATTAAAATAACAAAACCGATTGTATGCAATAGCGATTCAATATCCTCTCTGATAATTTTCTTACGTGCAATGCCTTCGGCAAATATGATAAAGGCTCGTCCCCCATCAAGTGCGGGAAATGGCAAAATATTGATTAAAGCTAAGTTTATCGAGAGAAGTCCAGCCAATTGGATTATATACGAAATGCCAAGCCTGACTGCTTCGCCAGTAATATTAAAGATTCCGACAGGTCCAGCAACACCCTCGCCTACCTTGCCGGTTGAGAATATGTCCCTAAATAAATTGTATATCCCAACAGCAATAGCTCCGGTAGTATAAAACATTTCTTTAAATCCAATCCCGATTGCTTTGAAAAATGGTACTTTATAGCTGGGCACATCAACCAAGCCCAAACCCATAGGTGCGTCGACATTATCCGAAATGTGAACCTGTTTTTCGTAAATCTTGCTTGCTCGCTGAACAGTTATAGTAACATTCTGATCTAGGTTGGATTTCGTAAATTCAGAAAAAAGAGTTACATCGTTGTAGTTTAAAATCGAGTCTCCAACCTTCAATCCCGCCCTCTCGCCAGCAGAATCTTTCATGATCTGAGCGATAATAATCTTATTGGATTTTACTCCCGAGGTCAGGGCAGATTGAGGGATTGCTATCGGTGACATACCAATCATGTAGCCGGCACTGAAAAGCACACCAGCTAAGATAAAATTCATCAGAACACCAGCAACAACAATTAAAAATCTAAATCTGGCTTTCTTGCTAGAAAATGACCCCTTGGCTTTTACGTCCTCGTCCTCCCCAAGCATTTTGACATATCCACCAAAAGGAATGAGGTTGATACAATATCTTGTGCCATTTTTTTTCTTACAAATAAGCCTCGGCGGAAATCCAAAAGCAAACTCCTCTACAGTCACACCACATAGCTTAGCCATCGAGAAGTGTCCTAGCTCGTGGACAAAAACTAAAAGACCTAGGATTATCAGAAATGCGACGAGGGTTAAGATAAACATTAGATTGAGCTAATTTCTTTTTCTTTTTCTTTTATAATCTCTTCGACTTTTTTGTTGAATGTATCAATGATTTCATTTAATTCTTTTTCAGCAGAATAACGATCATCCTCTGTCAAATCTCCATCCTTTTCCATTCTTTTGATTCTGTCCCAAGTTTCGCCACGAACATTTCTTAGCGCAATTCGCGCTTCTTCGCCTTTTCTTGAAACGCTTCGAATCAACTCTTCGCGTCTCTCTTGTGTCATTGGAGGGATAATCATGCGAATACCGTTTCCATCATTTACTGGAGAAAGCCCGAGATCTGAATTTCTAATAGCTAGTTCAATGTCCGCCATCGCGTTCTTGTCCCATGGCTGGACTAAAATCTGAGATGCATCTGGAGTTGAGAGAGTTGCCATTTGCTTAAGTGGCGTAGTCGAGCCATAGTAGCTGACTAATATCCCTTCAACTAAGCCGGTAGTCGCGCGGCCGGTTCTAATATTTCTAAAATCTTCTTGAATCTTATCGATGACTTGTTCGAACTTCTGTTTTAAAACTTTCATCTCGACTTGATACATTTATACTCCATAAGCGATTAATTGCAGTTTTATTCTATCGAGATATCAAGTGTTTGGCAACAGATAGAACTACCTAGACAAATGCCCAAGTATCCAAATCCGAATGACGAAAAAAGTCTCAAAAAAGATTGAAAAATGGGATTTTGTTCTGATTTCGAATTTCTGGTTTCGGATTTCAAATATTGATTTCCAGTATCAAAATTACTTGCTAGCTAATGATAGTACCGATTGCCTCTCCAGCAACAATTTTGCTCAGAGAGCCTTTTTGATGAAAATCAAAAACTATCATTGGTAGATTTCTTTCTTTTGCTAAGGTTGTAGCTGTTAGATCCAGTGCTCGTAGTTCTTTAGCGACAACCTCATCGTAAGTCAGAGTATCCAGCTTTTTAGCGTCGGGATTAGTCTTCGGATCACAGTCATACACACCGTCAATCGTTGAAGCCTTGAGCATTACCTCACAGCCTAGTTCAGCCGCTCTAAGCACTCCTGCGGTATCGGTTGTAAAGAAAGGATTACCCGAACCAGCAGCACAAATAACAATCCTACCCTTCTCCATATGCCTTACTGCGCGCCTTCTGATATATGGTTCGGCCACTTTGCTAATCTCTAGTGCGGACATAACTCGCGTTTCAACCCCATAGGTTTCAATTGCGCTTTGTAACGCCAAAGCGTTCATAACCGTCCCGATCATTCCAATATAATCACCCGTTACTTGGTCCATCCCCTCTCTGGTACCATAATAACCGCGGAAAAGATTTCCACCCCCAACTACCACAGCAACTTGAGTCCCCTGCTTTGATACCTCTGCAATCTCTTCGGCGATTTCCAGCGCCTGTTCAAAATCGATTCCAAGTTTAGACGCCGAAAAAGCTTCTCCCGATAGTTTCAGGAGAATTCTTTTGTATTTGAGTTCTTTCATTTACCTCCTTAAGGGTAAGGTTTAGGGTTAAGCTGCCAGTATAGTCAAAAGGTTAAGTAAGTAGTTTGTGGGCCCACAACCACAACCTAACCCACTAGCCATACCGGCTGCCTAACCATAACCCAATACCTATTTACCCAAACTAAATTTTACAAATCTTTTAATTTTTATATTTTCGCCAGTTTTCGCAATTGTTTCTTTGACAATAGCATCAATTGTTTTTGATGGGTCCTTAAAGCTCTCTTCCTTGAGCAAATCTTCAACATTTTCAGATTCTGATTGAGCAACTTGTAAAGCAATTTCATGAACAAACGCCTTAAAGTCATCATTTCTGGCTACAAAATCAGTTTCGCAGCTCACCTCGACTAAAACACCGATTTTTCCAAGATGAATATAGCTGTCAATTAAACCCTGAGCCATCTCTCTCTCGGATTTCTTATCAGCAATTTCAAGTCCTCGAGCCTTTAAAAGCTCTTCGGCTTTTTTTACGTCACCCTTAGCCTCATCTAGTGCGCGCTTCACATCCATAACGCCGGCACCAGTTTTCTCCCTTAATGCTTTGATGTCTTCCATTTTACCCTCTTACTTTTTAGTACTTTTCTTCTCTTTGGCTGACTCGAGTTTTTCCTCTAGTCGCTCTTCTGTTTTAGCTTCAACTTTAGCTTGAAAATTATCTTTAATAGTTGCAGCAATCATTCCGATGATCAGCTCGATTGCCTTTCTTGAATCATCGTTTGTGACGATTGGATAATCGATAGTCTTCGGATTGCAGTTGGTATCGCAAAGTGCGACGACTGGGATTCCCTTAACTTTCGCCTCTTTGATAACAATATCTTCTTTGGTCGCATCAACCACGATAATTGCTTCCGGCATTCTTGAAAGCTCTCTAAGGCCACCAAAAATATTCTCTGATTTGGCAAGGTCTTTTTCGATTTTTAATCTCTCAGCCTTGGTCAAGTGATCAAGTTTATTCTCAGCAAGATCCTCGGTTGTTTTGACCATTTTCTTGATCGACTTGGTAACCATTTCATAATTAGTCAAAAGACCGCCCGGCCATCGCTCAATAACGTAAGGCATCTTGGTATCATTTGCAGCTTTTTTGACGAATTCTTTTGCCTGAAGCTTAGTTCCGACAAAGATGAATGTTCCACCCTGTTTGGCGATTTGCTCGATGAAAACAAGTGCTTCTTCGATCAATTTCTGAGTTTTGACAAGGTCAATAACAGCAATTTTATTTTTAAATGCGTAAATAAACTTCGCCGATCTGGCGTCAGTTCTTGAACGCTGGTGACCAAAATGAGCCCCAGCCTTAAATAATGCTTTAATATCTACCGTTGTTTCAGCCATACTTTTTCCTTTTAATTCGTCCACGTTCCCGAACAAAGCTTTAACGAATCTTATTTTTATATTAATTGAACCCAACGGGCCAATTTGTCGGGAATTGATTCGGATCTCTCCAAACAAGCTTAGATCATTAAACCATAAAGAAGGGGGGATTTCAAGAGGAAAGCCCCTTTTGTAGGCTTCGCCTACTAAAACCATGAATTGAGGACCTAGGGGCTAATTTGCAGAGCCGCCCCTGAGGTCCTCAAACTCCTTCACCCCGCATGCGCTTAGATGTAGCTCTGCTCGTTGAACCTTCTGGAATTCATTCCGTTCAAGTCTGACGGATAATCAGTTCCAGCTTTCAACTTCGCAGAGCTAACTATTCTATCACGGCTCAAAAGCGCGCTTTCTTCGCCGGATACATTTATAAATCATTGACTAAATCTCACTAAATTGGTAATCTTCTCTCTTCGTCATTTTGATCGACGAATAATAGCTGTTTGACATTTATCAGGAGGGACGGGAACCAAATTCCCACATAGGCAGACGGAAACAGACGTTCATTCCGGAGGTGACGAGACAGATGGAAGCGAAGAAGACAACTTTTGCGCTGTTCTTTGGCAACCGGGGGTTCTTCCCCGGCTCACTGATGGCGTCGGCGCGTGAGGAGATGGAGAGGGTCCTCACTGACCTTGGCCATGAGGTCCTGATGCTCGAGGCCGAGGCCACGCGCCACGGCGCAGTCGAGACGCCCCGCGAGGGCGAGCTCTACGCCAACTTCCTGCGGCAGAACCGCGGCAAGTTCGGCGGCATCATCCTATCCCTGCCGAACTTCGGGGATGAGACCGGCGCCATCGCCGCCCTGAAAGACTGTGGCGTGCCGATCCTGATCCAGGCCTACCCGGACGAGATGGACAAGATGGCCCCGACCACCCGTCGCGACTCCTTCTGCGGCAAGTTCTCGATCATGGACGTCTTCTACCAGTACGGGCTGAAGTTCACCGCCCTGCCGCCGCACACCACCGCCCCGAGTTCGCCGAAGTTCGCCGAGCAGGTCGACTACTTCGACCGCATGTGCCGCGTGTACAACGGCATGAAGGACATGGTCGTGGGAGCCCTCGGCGCCCGCACCACCGCCTTCAAGACCGTCCGCATCGACGAGTTGGCCCTGCAGCGGCACAACATCACGATGGAGACGCTCGATCTGTCGGACGTCTTCTATCGCATGAGCGAGGTATCCAAGGCCAGTCCCAGGTATAGGGACAAGGCCGATAAGCTCCGCACGTACGCGTCGTGGGAGGGTGTACCCGAGGATGCCTTCATGAAGCTGGTGCGTCTCGGTGTGGCCATCGACGACGTCGTCGATGAATACCAGATGGACGCCCTCGCCGTGCGCTGCTGGGTCGAGATGCAGAGCCAACTGGGCATCTCCCCCTGCGTGCTGCTCTCCGAGATGAACGACCGCGGCGTCCCCACCGCCTGCGAAGTGGACATGGGCAACGCCGTCACCATGTTCGGCCTGCGCATGGCCTCGGGCAATGTGACGACCTGTCTCGACTGGAACAACAACTACGGCGACGATGATGACAAGTGCATCCTGTTCCACTGCGGGCCGGTGCCGCAGACGATGATGACCGCCCGCGGGCAGATCAGCGACCACCTGATCCTGGCGAACGCGGTGGGCGAAGGCTGCTCGTATGGCTGCAATGTCGGCCGCATCAAGCCCGGCGAATTCACCTTCGGGTCCATGCTCACCGAGGGCGGCAAGCTGAAGTACTACCTGGGCGAGGGCAAGTTCACCCCCGACCCCATCCCCGACGACTTCTTCGGCTGCGCGGGCGTGGTCGAGATCGAGAACATGCAGGACGCCCTGCTGAAGATCGGCTACGCCGGCCATCGCCATCACACGAGCGTGACCCCCGGCAAGGTCGCCGCACCCCTCGCCGAGGCGTGGGAGAAGTACCTGGGATACGAGGTGATGAAGGTCTAACCCCTTCATCGCTATCCCAACAGCATTCACGGCCTCGCGGTTTCCACGAGGCCGTTTGCTTTGATCCGAAAATCGTCTTTTTACTAGTGATTATTTTCCAAGTTAAACACACCCACTAGGGTTGACTTTTAGGGTGTTTTGTGGTATAGTTATCGGTTCGTTGAACATTTAAATCAATCGCCTCGCTCTTATAGGCGAAACCTATAAAAGCGAGGGGATTACCGTTTCTCGCATAGCGGGGGCATGTCCCTCGCCAACTTTGGCTCAGGAGGCCACTGTCATGTCACGCACTATCGCTCTGTTGGTTGTCGCCGTACTGCTCGCCGCCGCGTTGGGCGCGGCCCATGCCGACGCCAAGATGGTTCCTGCCGGACCCAACGACGAAAGTTGGTCCGGAGCATGGATCACTTCCGTAGAGAAGGTCGGGGGTGTCGTACAGCTCAATTACGAATCTCCAAAGAACCACGAGCATCTCTGGACGAGGGTCTTCCTCGCCGAATACAAGGAGTTGCTCGAGATGGCCGACATCAAGACCCTCAGCGGAGCGACCATCCACTGGCAGATCACCCCCGCGCTCCGCGGGAAGAAGATCAACGACCTGGCGACAGGGATCAGGGTCGCGATCCAATGCAGTCCTGAGCGACTGCGGTTCGACGACGTACCGAAGTCCTCGTTCAACGGCTTCCTCAACTCCGGGGCCACCTCTAACTCCACGTCCAACGCCGCCAACGCCACGAACAACGTCGGCATCAACATGCCGATCGACATCGGCATCAGCAACTCGAACGCCGTCGGCAACCACTAGCCCGCTCTGGGCGAACGACCTTCCACGTCGTCATAAACTGGAATCTCCCAGAGGCGCGTGTATACCGCCTCTTCAAAGGGCCTGTGATCTACGGGCCTTTTTTGATACTCAAAATTTCCTTTTAAACAGATGAAATTATTGACTAAATCGCATTAAATTGGTAATCTTCTCTCTTCGTCATTTTGACTGACGAATAATAGCTGTTTGACATTTGTCAGGAGGGACGGGAACCAAATTCCCACATAGGCAGACGTTCAAATCGACAGGAAAGAAGTGATGACCTTGACCGATGCCCTTAGCCTAATGCTCGGAAATCCAGCGGATTTCCAGAGCACGCTCGCAGCCTACATAGCAGAGGCGAGAGCGAAGCACGCCGTTGGCGATGCAACCGACCAGACTCAGATCGCTGCTGCAATCGGCGCCATGACCCTCGCTGTCGAGTCGCCCGCTCTGCCTGAGTGGCGACTCATCCCCGGCGGGATCACGTACTGCGAACTGAACAGCGCCGGCCTCGAGCTGCGCGGCCTCCTGCGGGAGCTGCGTCAGGAGGAGTTCCTGAGCAATGTTCTGATGCCCCAGCTCAATTCCCTCCAGGGCAGCAACCTCGCCAAGATCGCCTGCATGTCCATGAATGAGGAACTCAACAACCCGTGGTGGCACGACTATGCCATCGGGTTGTTTCCGGCCATGCTTCGCGGCGCCTGCGGCGTCACGACCAATCCGGTGCTCGTCAACTTCGCTCGCATCAAGCAGCCCGAGGTCTGGGACCCGGTCCGCGACCGCATCAAGGCCGCCCACCCTCACGCTGGACCCGAGGACATCGCCGAGTACGTGACGATCGAGGTTGTCCTGAATAACTGCCGCATGCTGCGCCCGCTGTGGCAGATCAGCAACATGATGGGCTACTGCAGCCTGCAGCTCTCGCCGGAGACGGCCTTCGACAAGGCAGCGATGATCGCCGACGGCAAGCGCGTCTGGCAGCGCCTGATCGAGGCATTCGAAGGTCAGCCGCCGAACGCAGTGTTCAAGCTTCCGGCGACGCCGGAAGGCATCGAGGCCAGCAGCGAACTCACTGCCATCGGCGCCGGAGTCAACATGACCGTGAACTTCGGCATCCCGCAGCAAATCGCCGTCGCACAGGCAATCGAGAGCGCGAGCATCGCTCCGAT
>Ga0247841_10005364_pt1 | contig 20815 bp, 24 predicted proteins | sample LaCruzMarch2015__2_FD_192410 | JGI IMG/M metagenome (GOLD analysis project Ga0247841, IMG submission 192410) | Freshwater microbial communities from meromictic Lake La Cruz, Castile-La Mancha, Spain - LaCruzMarch2015_18m | ecosystem: Environmental > Aquatic > Freshwater > Lake | place: Spain... | reverse complement strand
TTCGGCGGGGACAACGTAGAAGGGGAGCAGACCGCCTGGGTAGACATAGTCGCCAGAGCCACAGGTGATCCCATGCCCAAAACGAGGAACTAAGTGCCTCGAGGGTAGCTTAGGATGGACTTTCCGACCGATCCCTACATTCCTTGGTAGCAGGTCCGAAGGAAAAGGGAAATATCGTCTCTGGTCCGGCGAAACGCCTTTATTCGTTCCTCTTCCGTTCCCTCAATGACCGAGGGGTCAGGGAACCCTGCGTGTTCCTGTTCCTTCGCCCCCGAGAAGAAGGGGCATATTTCATTGGCACCGTCGCAAACGGTTATCACAAGATCAAAATGCTGCCCCTTGAACTCGTCTAGATGCTTGGACCTGTTCCTGGAGATGTCAATTCCTATTTCGCCCATGGCCTTGATCGCCAGGGGATGCACGTTGCCCGGCCGGGTCCCGGCGCTGAAAGCGACGATCTTGCCCTGGAACAGATGGTTGGACAGCCCTTCGGCCATCTGGCTCCTGGCTGAGTTATGTGTGCATATGAAGAGAACTCGGAAAGGCATGCAACGGTTTTATCACTGGTAATATTTCAATTTTATTGGGCCGAGACCCATTGGGCGCAACATCGATCCTTTCTCAGAACTTTCACGAACCTTGACCCGGTCCAAGCTGACAGCTAAAAATAAAAAAGAAAAAAGAAAAGAAAAAAAAGAAAGTTGGGGCGTTTAGCCCTTTACGGACTTGACCAGCGCGGCCAGGTTTTCGTTGGCGATCAGTGCGGACAGACCGCATCCCGGAGAGACCACATCGAAGCCAGCGGTAGCGCAGCGCTTTCCGTGGGCGAAGCAGTCCGCAGGGGTTCCCTGCAGCAGCGGGTTGACCACACCAACGTTACCGATCAGGGCGGCGCGGTGGTTGACGATCTTGACCGCCTCTTCCGGAACGACCTTCTCCTCGATGGACAGGGCCTTGCATCCGGTGTTGATCATGTTGTTCAGGATGTCAGTGGTGTTGCCGCAGATATGCAGAACTCCGGTGGCTCTCTTGACCGTGGCCAGGCTGTCGGCGATGTAAGCACCAGCGTACTCATTGAACATGTCCGGGGACAGCAGGTCGGTAGAGGCGGACGGCTCGGACATCTGCACGACATCGGCACCGGCGTCGGCCAGAGCCTGGCTGTATCCCTTGCAGATGACGTTGGCGGCCTTTGTCCATACGTGCACGAGGTCCGGGTCCACCATGATGTACAGCACGAGGTTCTCGGTGCTGACCAGGTGACCGGCCAAGGTGAACGGTCCGGTGTTACCGGCTATGATCGGGTACTCATGGCCGTACTGAGCCTTCATCTTCTTGGTGGCTTCCTGGCAGATGGCCGCGCGGCCGCTCTTGAGGAAGGTGTCGACGTCCATCAGATTGGGAGTGTCCTCCATCTGGTATGGGTGTCCCTTGACCATGGGGGTCCTGTCCTTCCGACCCGGGTCCACCTTGGTCACTGCCAAGCTGTCGATCTCTACGGTCAAGCAGAACGGGCACCTGACGGCTTCGAACCCGAAGACCTTGGCCTGTCCGGCACCCAACTTTACCATCAGGTCGGCGTTGTAATGCGCATCGGGCCAGCTGACACCTAGTGCGTCCATCTGTCCCATGGTGGCGCTCTGTGTGAAGACCGCGACCGGTGGTCTGTCGTGCTGCTTGCCCTTCAATGCATCCAGTACTCTCTCCCTTGGAGTCATGTGTGTTGACAATTTTATTCCCCCTATTATCCAGTTGGAATCTGACCTGCTCCGAGTATCTTGTTAACCGTACATTAATCTATCGGGGATGCCTGTGATAATATCATCCTTTAACATGAGTTAATTATTAGCATCTGGCTAAAAAGGGTGCAGTTGAAACAATTGTAAATAAATTAACAAATGTTCAACCAATCCCTTGACTAAGTTTAGCCCTTCGATCCATATCGAACCACGGCCTCCCTCAGGGCGATTATGTTATCCACCGGTGTCTTGAAGGGCATCTCGCAGCCCGGGGCGATCATAAGCCCCGGTCCGTCACCCCAGGCTCCGGTGATCCCGGACACCTCTCGATCGACCTCCTCCGGCGTCCCCTTGAAGAGCAGGAACATGTGATCTATCCCGGCCATGACCGCCGTTCTCCCTTTCAGCTTGGCGAAGGTCTCGTCTCGGTCCACCGCCGTCAGGTGGAAATGCACGGCGTCCGCACCTATCTCCGGGTATCCGTCGAGGTAAGGCATGGCGGAGCAGTTATGCGCGATGACCTTTAGCCCGTGCGAATGGAAGCAGTCGACCATCTTTTTCATATTCTGCAGATCGAATCGTTCGATGTTCTCCATGGAGTTCATCTCCAGTCCTGCGGACCCATTCTCCACGAAGGCGATCTCCAGGCCCATGCTCGATACGTGCTCGACATATGCCTTGGACGATTCCACCAGCACGTTCAGCAGCTGGTCGACGAAGCCTGGATCCGTGATCGAGGCCATGAGCATGTTCTCCAATCCCATTACCTCACTGGCGATGATGGTGGGGGAATTCAAGCAGGCCAGGACGGCCACCTCGTTCCCCACCCTTTCGTTCATGATCCCCGCGACCCGGAGGGGTACGGACCAGAACTCGTCCTTTATAGGGTCCACCGGCTGGATACGGTCGATATCCGTCAATTCCATTACGGCGTAACGCTCCACCCGGGGATAGAAGTCCCGTTCCGGCCAGGTCCATTTCGTACCGTGCGCCCTGGCTTCGACCAGAATATCGCCCCAACCGGCCATGACGTTGTCGAACCCGGTTATCCTCTGAGCCATGATGGCTATCTTGGCGAAGGCCTCCGGGTCGTGGAACCCCTGTCGAATGGTCAGTCCGGCGGCGTTCACGACGGTGCGGGCCGCTCCCAGATGCTGGTACATGATGGGTGGATGGTCGACCGGACTGAGCGCCAACGCTGCTTCGAACCTCTCTCTGGGGGTCATGAGGGGCCTTGATTGTCCGGCGCACCTCATATTATTTTCCGAGGCTCAATCCTTGATGCGCTTTTCCTTCTCGTAGAAGTCGTTGACGATCTCGTAGGCGATGCCGCGCTCGGTCATGAAGACCTTGGTCACGTCCAGCGAGGTAGCGCGCACCTGCGGGTCCCACATGCCGTGCACGATGACGTGCACGATCAGCTCGCCGCGGTTCATCTTGGCGAGGTCAAAGCGGTTCTGCACCGTGGGCGGTATTTCCGGGTCGATCAGACTGATGCTTAGGGTGGAACCGTCCTCAGCGGTCAGGAAGGACTTGATGTGCCCGATCATGTCCGCGCCCTGCCTAAAGCATTCCTTAGTTATCCTGTCCAACAGGTCCAGGACCATGTCCTCGGTCTGCTTGGCGTCCAAGGCCTCGGGGATGTAGAGCCGCAGCCACATGGAGAACTTGCCCAGTTCGTCCGTGGCTCGGTGCGTGAGAAGCTGGCGTTCCTTCAGGTCCATTTCCTCACTCTCCGTACTTCTTGTCGAAGCGGTCCTCAGCCTCGGTCAGGTCATAGACCACCGCTTTCCCGTGCACCATGATGTCGGCCACTTCCTTCACGCCCTGTCCAGTGCGCGCCGAGCCATAAAGGAGCTCCACACGAGGGTTGAGGTCCATCACCAGCTTGGTTACATTTTCAAGGCGGACCTGGTCCACAGCGTCCACCTTGTTGATGAGCACGGCGTCAGCCTCCACGATCTGCGTCTCCACCAGGCGGCGCACGTTGTTCATGAGCTTGTCTATGCGCATGGCGTCAACAAATGTGATGATGGGTGCTTGTTCCAGGATCTTGGGCATCTTCTTGACCGTCTCGGCCGCGGCCTGCTTCAAGCCTAACGGAATGGCCACTCCAGTCGGCTCCACCAGGATGACGTCCGGTTTGAAGCTCATGTAGATGTTGGTGACCGTGGTGGTCAGGGTCCCCTGCACTTCGCAGCAGATGCAGCCGCCGGAGATCTCCATGGTGTCGATGCCGTGGACCTCCATGCACTTGCGGTCGACATTGATGTGACCGACATCATTGACTATGGTCGCCACCTTCAGACCGCGGGAGTTGAGCTCCTTGGCCACTGCTATAAGGAAAGTGGTCTTCCCGCTTCCCAAGAAACCTGTAACCTGGGCTATCCTCATGCAATCACGTTACCGGGCTTAACGTCCTATAACTATAATTCGGTTGCCCCCGCTCCAAGGCTCATAAAAATCGCCTACTGGGATGCTTCAAAATATGCCAACGTTTCGGGAACAGTATTATAAATGAGACGATGGCATTCACCATCGAGGTTTGGCATGGCATTGGGAGTTGCGCTCGACTTGGGTACAAGTGGCTACCGGGGTCACCTGGTCGATCTGGATAATAAGGGAAAGATTCTGGCTACGGCCATTACCATGAGGCATCCGTTGCCAGGCGCCAATATAATGGACCACCTGCATTTCTGGATGGAGAATGGCGCCGACGTCGGCCACCACATAATCATCGAGACGGTCGACCGGCTCATCAGCACCATGGGTGCCAAGCCCGAAGAGATCGTGCGCGTGTCCGTCTGCGGCAACCCCGCTCAGATGTCCATGTTCGAGAAGATCGAGATCCGCGACCTGGCCTTCGCCGGCCAGTCCTTACTTAAAAGACTTAATGTCAAGGTGCCGGAGAGGAAGGCCCATTCCATCAAGGCCGAGGAGCTGGGAATGAGGTCCGTGAGAAGCACTGCCGAGGTACGCATACCTCCGTCCATCCGCCACGAGATCGGCGCCGACGCCCTGGCCATGATCATGAAGACCGGGCTCATGGACAAGAAGGAGACCTGCATGGTCACCGACTACGGCACCAACGCCGAGATGGGGCTGTTCTACAAGGGCGAGCTATACACCGGGTCGGCGGCCGCCGGACCGGCCATGGAGGGGCAGTCCATCGAAATGGGCATGTTGGCCGCTCCTCAGGCATTGTCGGATGTCATCCTGAACGATGATGGCCGCTGGTACAACGTGGTGCTGAACCAAAATCTGCATCCGGTCAAGTCGGCCTTGGTAGACCCGCGCACCGGTCGGGAAGAGCGCCTGGACGGTGTTATCGCCCGGGGCATCACCGGAACCGGTACCGTGGCGGCCATGGCCGTTGGTCTGGAGACCGGTATCATAAAACTGCCTTACATCGACACCCCTGACCGCAAGATCCACCTCACTAACGGCATCCACTTCGGGGAGGCGGACGTGCAGGAGGCCGGAAAGGCCACCGGAGCTATCCGGGCCGGGCACCGCACATTGATCGAAGAGGTCGGCGTTTCCGACGAAGAGGTAAAGACCATGTATATGGCCGGTGCGTCCGGCACTTATGTGGACCCTATCAAGGCTCAGACCGTGGGGCTCATACCCAGGGTATTGGACAAGACCGTGCAGGCGGGCAACACCTCGCTGATGATGTCCTACGACATATTGGTCGACGATGACGGACTGGACCACATGCAGGACGTGGCCAACGCCATCTCCAGCAAGCATATAATGTTCGCCACCAGCAAGATCTTCGAGGACATCTACGTCAACGAGATCGCCTACTGGACCGAGGGTATGTCCATGGAGATGTACAATGACATGATCATGTTGGCAGGGCTGAGGCCACTGCCAGCCGTGAAGCGCCCTAAGGAGATCGTACGCCTGGTCACATCCGATATCCCTGTCATCGGCGCCCGCGGCCTGAGGACCCTGGACGACATCGGTGTTTACTTGATGGGCTCTTTCGAGGGCTGCATCGGCTGCAAGAAGTGCCAGAAGGAGTGCCCGGAGTGTGCCTTGCAGGTCTCCACGATGGCGGAGAAGAAATTCCTTATACGGATCAACACCGAGCGCTGCCTAGGGACCGCCTGCAAGAAATGCCAGGCGGTATGCCCGGAGAGCGTGATGAACTTCGCCGCCCTGAAGATCGTGAAGAAGGGCGAGGACGCCTGAATTGCGCGTTACAAGTGTGGTCGACAACCACACCGGCGCCCTTGAGGGCGCCAAGAGCGTCAGGAAGGCTCCTGGTCGTTTCCTGTCCGAGCACGGCCTATCCTTACTGGTAGAGACTGACGGAGGAAAGAAGGTCCTGATGGACTCCGGCTCATCCGAGATAGCCTTCTCGCACAACCTGACCGCTCTGGGTCTAACGCCCAAGGACCTGGACCTGGTGTTCATCTCCCACGGGCATTACGATCATCTGGGGGCGCTTCCCCTGTTGCTCAAGGCGGGGGTTCCCTGTCACACCGACCCCTATACGTTCGTTGGGCAGCGGTTCGTGGAATCCTCTGGTCAACGCCGTGAGATAGGTGCTTCCCCGGAACTGATGGCCCTTCTAACTGAGCATCCTCCGATCTGCGACGATAAGCCCCGGGAACTGGTCCCGGGGGTCAGCACTACCGGCCAAGTGATGCGCTCCACCAGTTTCGAGGTGCCATCCTCGTTCATATTGCGCCGGAACGGGTTAGAGGTCCCCGATCTGATCATGGAGGAACAGGCCTTGTGCCTATCGACGCGCAAGGGTCTGGTGGTCCTCACCGGTTGCGGTCACGCCGGGGTGGTGAACATCGCGTCGCAGATAAAGCGCCGCAGCGACAGGAAGCTGTACATGGTCATCGGGGGACTCCACCTGGGGAACGCCTCTCAGGACACCATCCTGCGCACTATGGACGGGCTGAAGAGGCTGGGCGTGGAGAAGATAGCGCCGATGCACTGCACCGGTTTCCAGGCCACCAAGATGTTCTCCGACCGCTTCCCAGGCTTCGAGCTTATAGGCACCGGATGCTATCTGGACGTCTAGAGGTCCCGGGACGATTGTTCCAGCATAAGGTCCACGAAGGCGGCCACTGGCATGGTGCGCCTGGCGTATTCCAGCGGTCCGTAGACCACGTAGTCGGCGCCGGCCATCATGCTCACGGCCACGGCCGAGCTGTCCACATGCTTCCGTGCCTCCCGGGGGTCGGTCATGTTGCTCAGGTCCAAACATTCCACGGCGTTGTGCAAGGCACAGCCTGTAGGCAGTCCCCACTTGGCCTTGGCCACCATGATGGCCCGCAGGGCGGAACCGGCACTGAGCTCCGGAGAGGTCACGGCCATGTCCAGGAGCAGGTTCTTTATGCCCAGCTCATGGGCGATGTCCACCAATCCCTGAGAGACGAGTTCGTCCCCGGTCTCCAGCATATAGATCCGACCTTTGACGTCGTCGCCACGGGGGTTGAAGGCCAGTATCACGGCGTTCGTTGGCGGCCTGGCCTTGAGCGCCTCCATCTCCTCGGAGGATATGCCCGCGTTGATGGTGTTGTACACCATCCTGTCCAGCACGCCCATCTCCTCGGCGAATTTGATGTAAGATAGGCGGACCTCGGCGGTGCCGGAATCCACGAACAACGGTCCCGGAACCTTGTCGCACACAGCTTCAAGGTACTTGCGGGAGGCCTCCTCGCTCTCAGAGTAAAGCATCAACGCGGACGGACACTGGCAATCGTTCGTTACCTTCAGGTATTGGTCGAGCCGCTCGTCCAATTTGACCTTGTCCAATAGCCCTTTCCGGGGATCGAGCACGACCGTATGGCGCGGGTAGAAAAGGGAACCGACCATCAGAGCGCGCCGATGGCCCGGCTGTCCTCCAACGTTCACGCCACCGATGCACATCTCCTTCTGTACAGTCTGGAACTTGAACATGTCACACCCCCATGAGATAGGACCTCAATCGCAAGGCCAGCTCCACCGACGGAACGGTGAGCAATCGGCCTTGGAGCGGTTCTAGCACCACCCCGAACTCCTCTGACACCAATATCATGCCCATGCCGGTGTTCAGCCCGTCCGAGGGCAGCCTCAGCATCGGCGAGATGAAATCGTCCGAGGCCAAATGCAGCTGCTTGGCGATCTTGCCGCCATCCCCGGCCAAGGCCTTCGAACGGACCAATACCGCTTTCCCTGGAAAGGGCTCGAACTTCTTGTGGCTCAGCTCCGTCAGTTTGGCCAGGAGGCGGTTCCTGTTCTCCTCATCGAACTCATATATGGGATCGTAGGCCTGCATTTCCTGAGCCGGAGATCCGTCCATGATATCTACGACCTCCAACTGCTCCCGGAAACGCTCGATGGCCTCCATTGGTAAATCGCACAGGAATGGAATGGCTGAACGTGTACCCTGGATGCGGCGATGCTCGTCCACGCCATGGTCCATGAGACCACGTATGGCCGCTCCCGGGAAATGCCCGTACTCCTCCTTACCGCAGAGCACCAAGACCCGGATGGCCGGGTTGGAGACGATGTTGGCGATCACCTTCTCCAGGCCGATGTTCTCGGTCTTCAGTATGCCCTTTATGCAGAACAGTTCCGGCGGGACGTCGACCGCCCCTCGTCCCACGATGAGCACGGCAACAGGCGAAGCATCGTTACCTATTGCATAATCACCACTGGCCACAGGCCACACATCCGTTTCCAATGTGTCCACTCCGTTGATGCATTTCATTTCAAATATATATAAAACATCCGCAGGCCAGATAATGCTCCGAAGGGGCGGTTTGTCAGACAAAATCCAATTTCGGCGATAGGAGGATAAGCGATAAATACACCCCGTTTTGTAATAAGGGCCCAGGAAGGGATATAATGGGTGTTTCGATAGCAATATGTGAGCTGGACAGCGACAGCGCGTTGTGCAAGATAGGAAAGACGGCCTTGTTGAAAGTGAACCTTAAGGACGTCGCCGGGTTCGAGGACATAGCCGAGTTCGACCTGATCGTCCCGCTGGACCAGGCCCGGGCGGCCATGGGCGCCGAGTGGGATGCTTTCCTGAAGAAGAACCGCCTGGACCCGGAGATGGAGACGCTGTTCCTGGATAAGGTGAAGCAGGAGGCCGACAAGCAAAAGCTGCTGCCTTTGGCCAAGAAGCAGTTCACCGGATGGATCGCGGTGGACAAGGTTCCCGCCGACCGCATGGCCGTCCTGATGGACAGGTCTGGCAAGGACGATCGCCTGACCGGATGGGACATGCTCTCGTTCGACGATATGGCCGCCACCTGCGCCAAATGCCCCCTGTCCTGGGACGAGGGACGCGGCTGCATGGGCACCTTCGGTCCGGAGAACAGCGCTTTACCTGGCATAGCCCAAAAGAACAACTGCGTCATCGTGGCCAGCGTGCCAGTCTCTGTGGAAAGCAAGAAGCTGTTCACCGTGGAGGATGCCGCCAAGCTGCTGGAGGAGATCAAGGTCTTGCGAGTCAAGCTCCCCGACGAGGGCAAGATGATGCTCCGCCGCTATTCCGGTGTGCTCGACCGTCTGGAGAAGATGAGCAACGTCTGCGTGACCTACAAGACCCGCTTCTACTTCTTGTAAACCCCACCGAAACCCTTTTTTTCATTTCCATCCATGTCCAACCGGTGTTCTGTTGGGCGACAAGGATGGTAAGCTAGGTTGTGTCGGCTGTGGACCAGCGCTCTCCATTGGCGAGGGGGAGAAGCTTCTGGTAGCAGGAAACCTGGTAGATGTTTTCAACCTGGACCAAATAATGGAAGAGGTCCGTCGCCTGCGGCTCGAGCAGAGGAAGCGCGTGGCCGATGAGCTTCTCTCCCGAGCCAAGGAGCACAATCAGATATCGCCCGATCAGGAAAGGGAGTACCGCGACGCCCTCATGAACGAGTATGACCGCCGCTACCTCACCATAATGTGATCAGGCCGTCACCCGCAGGTTGAGGTTCAGGCTCTGTACCTCGTTCTCCACCGCCCCCACGATCCGGTCCTCGGCGGAGGTGCCTGTGTAATCGCTCATCGGCGACGGAGCGTAAGGCAGGGCTGGAGCTTCATCCTGGTACAGCAGGAACCACAGCTTGTAGTTGCCCTCCACGGTCACGTTGAAATCGTAGGGAAGCTCCCATTGCGCCTGCCACTCGCCCTCCAGGTCCGCGTCGGTGTGGTCGAGGGTGACGTTAAAGGAGTCGAAATAGTACATCTTGTGGACCTGCGTGGCGTTGTCCACGAAGGTCATGTTGACCAGCCAAAGCTCCACGGTGTACACCACCGTCCTGTGCTCGTGATTGGCGATGCCGATGATGACCGAGGCATCCTGGCCCACGGAAAGGTTGCGCGGGTAGCCTTCGGCCATCCCGCCCGGACCTAAAATGTAGAACTCGGTGAAGCTCTCCCCCTGACGGGGAACGGCTATCACATAGGTTAGGGCCGCGACGGAGGATATGATGGAGATGACCAGTATGATGGTGAGCACGCGGTCCACTCCCTTCTCCGCCTTGAACTGTTGGATGTATCCTCTGCCGGTCTTGGATATGTCCATAGGCAGATAAGGTGCCGCAGCTTTTTCCCGGCGGTAGAGACCGCCGGCGCTCAGGGCCACGATCAAAGCCGACAACGATAACAGTATGGGCGTTAGGCGGATGCCGAACGGCGTGTAGTTGAGCCCAAAGCCCACCAACGGGGATATGGCGATGCTGAGCCCGAAGGACAGCGCCACCCTTTCGATGATCTCCAGGTCCTTGTCCTCCGGAAATAGGACGGACAGGGCGGCATACCCCGGGAAGAACAGGATGAAGGGCAAGCCGATCACCACCCTGAGCACGTTATCTGGGAGCAGGTAAATGATCAGGATGAGGATGAGGGACAGGGCCACGATGGTCCACAGGTCCCAATCCCTTCTGGGCTGCAGTTTCATCTGAGATGGGGAAAGGGTTGGTTATTTATCCATTTTCGCTGCGAAATCGCTCGACCAGTTATTAATACGGAGACCATCATTTCCCGCTGCTATGTCCCTGAGCGAGCTGTTCGACCTAAAGGAGGTTCGGCTACTGGAGTGCTCCTTCGAGGACCTCAGCAACGAAACGCTGATGGTCCACATGCTTAGCGGGTCGAACGAGGTGCGGCTTCTCATATCTGAGGACGAAACTCCCTTGGCCATGGCCCGGGAGGACGAGGGATGGAAGGTGGTTAGCTTCCTTTGGAAGGAGCCTTCGGACGAGATAATCGAGATCCTTCCTGAACTGGACATCAAAGCGTTCACCTGTTCGGAGAAGACCTATCGGGAGGCCATTTACGATCATTTCTGCCGGTCGCTGTTGGTCAAATGCCAACCGGCCGTGGAAGACCTGCCAAGTGACCGGGTAAAGAAGGTCTCCGACCTCATATGGAAGGAATGGCACTTCAAGCCGGGGGACATCTGCTACGACTGCTGCTGCGGCTCCGGCGTGGGAAGCGCTGCCCTGTCCAAGGTGGGGATGAACGCCTTCGCCTTCGACGTTGATGGGAGCCTTCTATGCCGCGGTCTGAGCGCAGGGCGACTCCAAACATGGAGCACGGCTCACCTTGACGCCTCGAAGGCCTCCGATTTTCTGCCTCACGCGTCCTTCGCCATCATGCTCATGGCCGGGGACATCAACCCCATAAACGCCTGGAATTGGCAAAGGATATTCAGCCAGGTCCTGGATCTGGCCGACAACGTCCTGGTCACCGTAGCCTCCGAAGAGGAGGCGCTGATGCTGAAACAATGGTCGGAGGCCAAGGGGAGGAACTGCCGGGTCTTCGAGAACAACCGCGATCCGTTCTATGATCATTGGGTCTGTTCCGTGACCTGAAACGGAAATATCGCGGGAGCAATACCAAGCGTTATCTATCTAACGTTGAATATACTATTAGGTGTTAAATTGACCGATTATGCCAAGTGCTCTCAGGTCATCAAAGAGGTTCTGGAGCTAAAGAGCGAGCCGGTGGCCGTCACCCTGATCAAGAAGGGAGAATCCTTACCAGAGGGCTACCAGGTCCCGGAAAAGAACATCAGACACTGCCAGTCCATAATGCGGGCGAGAAGAGGGGAGAAGCTGCTCCTGACCGGCGAAAAGCACGCCTGCCCCGTGGGCGGCTCGGCCCTGGGCATATTGCCCATCCCCGATAAGGTGAGATCGGGCGAGTTCCATTTCAATATAGGCATGTTCGAGAACATCGCCGCGGCCAAGAAGATGATTGATGAAAGGCCCCAATTGGATCTCGGCAGCATAATCGCCACCGCCGTCTCACCGCTAAGCACCACGCAGATCGAACCGGATGTGGTGATAGTCACCGGCACTCCCGAGCAGATGTATTGGTTGCTGCCGGTCGCCGACAGGTTCAAGGAAGGGGGAAAAGTGCTGGTGGAGCTCGAACCCTTCCAGGCGTCATGCGCATACTCCACCGTTTATCCATACCTGCACGACTCCATGGCCCTGTCCATCGGTTGTTACGGTTGCCGCAAGTCCACAGACCTGGAGCCCTCGGAGATGCTGGTGGGCATACCGGCAAGCAAGCTCGAGGAAGTGGTCGAGGCCCTGCAGCGGATCAAGCCGGTCCGGGAAAAGGGAAAGATCAAAACTGGTTGAGCTGCCGCTCACCATTCTTTTTTTTCAATCTTTTGAACATAAGTCCATATATATTACATTATAATGAGAGAATCGCAAATATTTTGCAGGCGTTATCATGGACATCATAGATCTGAAGATCCTGCGCATGCTGCGTAAAAACGCCCGCGAGGGGCTTAGCGCCATGGCCGATCATCTGGGGGTGTCCAAGGCCACGGTGAGCCGGCGCATAACCCGCCTGGAAGAGGAAGGTTACGTCAACGCTTACACCATGCAGGTGAACACGGCCAAGATCGGACTGATGCGAGCCCTCATCGGCCTGCAGGTGGTAGGTGCGCCCCTGACCACGGTCATAGGCGAGCTGAAGAAATATCCTGGCATCCAGTATGTCTACAAAGTGTTCGGCGACCATTCCCTCATGTGCGAGGTCTACTCCACCAGCGTGGACAGCCTGTACGATCTCATACAGGACCGGATTGTCAACATTCCCAACGTGCAGAGGGTGGAGGTGGACATTATCATCGAGCGCATACCTATCAACGAGGATGCCATGTTCGACCTCGCCCTACCAATGACATCTTCTGAGGAAGGGCGGGAAGGCTGACACCGAAGTTTTAATGACCGGTGTGGCAGTTTACCCCTTTCATGGAGCTTAGACCCGCCCCCAAGACCTATACCAAGGATGGGCACCGAGCCGTCGATCCGACCACTACCCTGAAGCGGGTGGAGCCGTTGCTGTCCAAGGCCGGCATCACCAGGGTGGCGGACATCACCGACCTGGACCGTATCGGCATCCCCGTGTTCTCCAGCATCAGGCCTGGGGCCAAGGAAGGCGCCATATCCATCTACAACGGGAAGGGGGCCAGCCGGGAGCAGGCCCGCGTCTCGGCCATCATGGAGGGCATGGAGCGCTATTCGGCCGAACCTCAGGACGAGAAGGTACGGCGGGACCTCACGGAGAACATGCTGTCCTCCGAGAACGCTGTCGACCCCCGCACGCTCATCCTCCCTCAGATGATCAACGTTCACATCCACTATCACCCCGTCGCCTGGATCAAGGGCTACGACCTGATCGAGGGCGAGGACATTTGGGTACCGGCCGCCGCCGTCTTCCATCCCTACGAATCGAAGAAAGACCTGCAGCTGTTCCGCAGCAACACCAACGGGCTGGCTTCCGGGAACAACATGGAGGAGGCCGTCCTGCACGCCATGTGCGAGGTCATCGAGCGGGACGCCTGGTCAATATGCGAGTCCAAGCGTCGTCCTAAGGGCGAAATAGTTGTGGAGGACGACTGTCCGGTGGTCAGCGAGCTGCTGGAGAAGTTCCGCTCACAAGGCGTGGAAGTGCACTTGAAGGACCTGACCAGCGATGTTGGCATTCCTACCATTGCTGCGGCCGCGGACGATGTGCGTATGAAGGACCCGGCCTTGCTGAACCTGGGCGTGGGCACGCACCTCAGCCCCCGGGTGGCGGCCATCAGGGCGCTCACGGAGGTGGCCCAGAGCCGCTGCACGCAGATACACGGGGCCAGGGAGGACACCACCAAGGCCGATCTGAACCGGGCGGTGGGATACGAGCGCATGAAGCGCATGAACTCCATGTACTTCGCGCCTTCCGACGAGGTCCGCATGTCAGAGTTCCCGGAGTACGATACTAAAGACATACTGGAGGACATCGAAGTGGTGTTCGACCACCTTCTGGAGCGAGGCTTCGAAAAAGTGATCGCCGTGGAACTGACCCGGCCAGAGCTGGGCGTCCCGGTGGTCCGCATGATCATCCCCGGTATGGAGATCTACGCCATGGACATGGACCGGATGGGTCCCAGGTTGGTGGCATGACCCGACCGGTGGTGTTCCTGGGGCCGAGCCTCCCATGGGACGAGGCCAGGAAGATATTGGACGCTGACTACCGTCCCCCGGTAAAGAGGGGGGACCTTGGTCAATTGGACAACGCTGAGGTGGTGGGCATCATCGATGGCGTGTTCCTGCAGAGCTGTTCCGTTGGTCACAGGGAGATACTCGGACTATTGAGGAAGGGCGTGACGGTTATAGGTGGGGGAAGCATGGGAGCCCTGCGGGCCACGGAGTTGCGCGATCATGGAATGGTGGGCGTCGGCAAAATATTCGAAATGTATTCCCACGGCGAGATCGAAGGGGACGACGAGGTGGCCCTGGTCTTCGACCCTGAGAGCCAGGAATCGTTGTCAGAACCGACGGTGAACATAAGGTCCGTTTTAAACCAGGCGGTGGAGGCTGGAGTCATTGGTTTGGGGCAGAAGGACGTTCTTCTGAAGGAGTACCGTTCCATATATTACCCCAGGCGCACGGTCCAGGCCTTCCTCAAAATCGCCGCCTCATCATTGAACGAGGTCGAGGCGACCCGATTCAACACCTTTTTTACGGATAATTACCGAGATATTAAGAAGGACGATGCGATAACCGTCTTAAAACTCATTAAAGATCGAGCGGAAAAAGGCAATCAAAATAATATTCGTTCATCAAAAAATATTTAACGAACTTAAATATAGTTTAAATTTATAGTTATCAATATTAAAAAATTTTTGGCCGTTAAAACGAGTGCGTTTTCGACTGGGGAGTCCCTCTAATTAAGCTATTGTTTAACATGGATGGATTATCCATCCATCATCAAGCTTATATTCTAACGTACCATTGTCGAGTCCGCAAGGGGAGCCGGTTTTCACGAGTTTATGCAAGCGCATGTGCTCGAGAGGACCGAGTCATTGAAAAGGAGGTAAAAAATGGCAAAATACAAGGACAAGGTGGACTTGTATGACGACAGAGGCAAACTTATCGAGAAAGATGTGCCTCTGGACGCTATAAGTCCGTTAAACAACGCCGCCATTAAGCGAACCATCTCTCTGACGAAGAGGACGATCGCAGTCAACCTCGAGGGTATTGAGAAGGGTCTCAAGACCGGAGCGGTTGGCGGATTGAACATCAACAACAGAAAGTTGGACCTCGCAGTAGTGGCGAACGCTGGCAAGTTGGAAAAATTGATCAAGGAAAAGGTCAAGGCCAACAAGGATGACGACACCGAGATCAAGACCCTGGCGGAAGGCAAGAGAATGATTGTTGTCTGCCCGAGCGTCAGGATCGATTCCGGTGCTGAGTACACCACTGGGTTCACCGCAGTCGCTGCCGCGGTCACTGAGGCTATCATCGACACGTTCGACGTGGACATGTTCGAGGCTTCAATGGTCAAGGCCGCTGTCTGGGGGAGATATCCGCAGACCATCAACATGTTGGGATCGAACCTCAGGACCATCCTGGACGTTCCCCAGCTGAATGAAGGTACCGGTTACGCCCTCAGGAACATCACGGCCAACCACATCGTCATGCTGACCGACAGGAACGCCATGAACGCTGCCGCTCTATCTTCCATCTACGAGACCGTCGCGGCCTACGAGATGGGTGACGCGATCGGCAACTTCGAGAGGACGCACCTGTTGTCCCTGGCTTACCAGGGTCTGAACGCCAACAACCTGGTATACAGCTGGGTCAAGGAGAACGGCAAGACCGGCACCGTCGGTGATGTCGTCGCCTCTATGGTTGGCAGGGCTTTGGAAGACAAGGTCATCAAGAAGGGAAAGAAGTTCCCGTCCGGATTCGTTGAGTACGAATGCAACGACTTCCCGCTGTGGAACGCATACACCTCCGCTGGTATGCTGGCGGCTATATGCGTGAACATCGGTGCCGCAAGGGCCGCTCAGGGTATCCCGTCCACCATCCTATACTACAACGATCTGGTGGAGCACGAGACCAGCCTGCCCGGTGTAGACTACGGCAGGGCCATGGGTACTTCCGTCGGTATGTCCTTCTTCAGCCACTCCATCTATGGTGGTGGCGGTCCGGGACTGTTCCACGGAAACCACGTGGTCACGAGGCACGCGAAGGGAACCGTCAACCCCGTCATCGCCGCCGGGTGCGCCTTGGACGCTGGTACACAGTACTTCAGCGCTGAGAACACCTCCCTGGTTATGAAGGAAGTTTTCGGTACTCTCCCGGAGTTCAACAGCCCAATGAAGATGGTCGGTAAGGAGGCCAAGAGGTTCAAGGAGCAGGGTGCTTGAAATGAATAAGCCTGCCTCAGAAGAGGTTCCACTGCCCGAGATCAAAATATTCCCGGAGAGGTTGTTGCTGGCGGACACCACGGAAGTACTGTTGAACAAACTGTACGCCGTGAAGAACGTCAGACAGATCAACGTCCAGGGCGAGGGTCTGCCAACAGTAATGAAGGCCGGTCCCGGCACTGGTGGTCCGGTAAATCATCCGGAACGTAAGATGATCAAGGTCAAGGGAGAAGATTTAGAGCTCACGGTACTGGTCGGTAACATTTTCGTTGAGATACGCGACATCGACTTTGTTCCTCAGGCTCTGAAGGATATTGAAGAGGTGTGCAAGGAAGTACTCCCCTTCAGTTTCACTCTGGAGGTAGGCAGATATTCAAAGTTCAAGCGAACTGTATCCGATTATCAAAAAGGATTGGTGAAATAACATGGCTAAGACAAAGTACAAAGCACAATTCTATCCTGGCACCACCCTGCCCGCCAAGAACAGGAGACGCTTCCTGAACCCGGCTGTCAAGCTGGAGAAGCTCCGCGACGTTCCGATGGACGACGTGGTCAAGATCCTGGGTCACAGGACCCCCGGTTCCGACTACGCTACCATCCACCCGCCGCTGGACGAGGGCTCCGAGCCCAAGTGCCCCATCAGGGCCTTGGTCGAGCCCATCGAGGGTGCGAAGAAGGGAGACAGGATCAGGTACGTTCAGTTCACTGACTCCGTGTATTGGGCCCCCATAATCCCCTACGTGAGGGCACAAATGTACATGTGGAGGTACAGAGGAATTGATACCGGTACCCTGTCCGGAAGGCAGATCATCGAGATGAGGGAGAGGGACGTCGAAAAGGTCGCCAAGGAACTCATCGACAACGAAACCTTCGATACCGCAAGGACTGGTATCAGAGGCGCCACCGTGCACGGCCACGCCGTCAGGCTTGACCAGAACGGTTTGATGTTCGATGCCTGGCAGCGGTTCCGCTGGAACGCTAAGAAGGGCGAGGTCGAGTACGTCAAGGATCAGGTCGGTGTCCCGCTGGACAAGCCGGTCCCGGTCGGAAAGCCCATGCCCGAGAAGTGGTTGAAGGAGCACACCACCATGTTCCGCGCCGATGGCGTTGACATGAGGGACGACGAGGAAGTTATGAGGCAAAACCTCAGGATACACACCCTCAGAACCAAGTGCGGCTTCAAGCCCTTCGATGTCAAGGAGGACTAAATATGGCGAAGGAAAAAGAGAAGATGTTCATCGCCGCCATGCACAAGAAGTTCAAGGAGGACCCCACGGAGGTCCGCTCCCAACACTATTCCTACGGAGGCTGGAGACAGTCTAAGAGGAAGCGGGAGTGGGTCGAGCAGGCGAACAAGATCGCCAAAGACCGTGGTATCCCCATGATGAACCAGGATGTCGGTGTCGCGCTCGGCCAGAGGGTTTTGATGCCCTACCAGCTGTCCCACACTGACATCTACGGTGAGGCCGATGACTTGCACTGGGTAAACAACGCTGCAATGCAGCAGTGCTGGGACGACATCCGCAGGACCGTCATCGTCGGTCTGGATGTGGCCCACAATGTTATCGAGAAGAGGCTGTCGAAGGAGGTCACCCCTGAGACCATCAACCGCTACCTGGAAGCTGTTAACCATACCATGCCAGGCGGCGCAGTGGTTCAGGAGCACATGGCCGAACTTTGCCCTGAGTTAGTGAAGGACTCCTATGTCAAGGTGTTCTCTGGCGACGACGAGTTGATCGACGAGATCGACAAGTGCTTCGTCATCGACATCAACAAGGAGTTCCCCGCGGACCAGGCCAAGCAGCTGAAGGCCGCTGTCGGCAAGAAGCTGTGGCAGGTTGTGCGCGTTCCGACCATGGTTGGACGTGTGTGCGATGGTGGTACTATATCCAGGCACTCTGCGATGCAGATCTCTATGGCCTTTATCACCGCGTACAGACTGGCTGCCGGTGAAGCGGCAATCGCCGACTTCGCCTTCGCCGCCAAGCACGCCGCGATGGTTGAAATGGGTACCATGATGCCCGCCAGGAGGGCCAGAGGCCCCAACGAGCCCGGTGGAATTCCGTTCGGTGTGCTGGCCGATATGGTTCAGAGCACCAGGACCAAGCCGGACGACCCTGCCCGCGCATCCCTGGAAGCTGTCGCTTTGGGTGCAGTCGTATTGGACCAGATATACCTCGGATCATACATGTCCGGCGGTGTCGGGTTCACTCAGTACGCCACTGCCGCCTACACTGACAACATCCTGGAGGACTATACCTACTGGGCCGTGGACCACATCAAGGACAAGTACGGCGGGTTCTGCAAGAGCAAGCCCTCCAACGAGCTGATCGAGAAGCTCGGGTCCGAGATCAACTCCTACGCCCTGGAGATGTATGAGCGCTACCCGGCTGCCATGGAAGCCCACTTCGGTGGGTCCCAGAGGGCCACCGTCGCCGCCGCCGCTACTGGTATCGGAATCGCTTTCGCTACTGGTAACGCCAACGCCGGTGTAAACGGATGGTACCTGTCCATGTACCAGCACAGGGAGAGGCTCGGAAGGCTCGGGTTCTACGGATACGACCTGCAGGATAACTGCGGCGCCGCCAACTCGTTCTCCTACAGGAGCGACGAGGGCCTGCCGCACGAGCTGCGCGGTCCGAACTACCCGATCTACGCGATGAACGTGGGACACCTGAGCGGATACACCGGTATCGCCCTGGCTCCTCACGCCGCTCGCGGAGACGCCTACGTCTGCCACCCGCTGGTCAAGATCGCCTTCGCCGACAAGAACCTGCCTTTCGACTTCGCGAACATAACCAAGGAGTTTGGTCGCGGCTGCCTGAGGGAGTTCATGCCGATGGGTGAGAGGACCGCAGTTATCCCCGCTAAGTAAGGTGTCCAATGCAAGTAGGAGATTTCGCGAAGTACCGAGTAACCGGGACGGTGGGAAAGGTAGTGGAAACTCGCCAGAGCGACGGGGTGGAATGGGCTATGCTCGACACCTACGAGCTATGGTACGTCTCCAGCCTCCTGGACCCTACCTCGGCGGAAGAGTACAAGCGGAAGACCTCTTACAAGGATCGGACCCAAACGATGTCGCTGGACGATATGCAGGAGATGACCAAGGAGGTCATGGCCGACATATCCGTCCTGACACCGAGCGGGGGCGGCTGAACAAGCGCAAACAAACCCTTTCCCTTTACCTTTTTTTAAAAAAAAATATGAGGACGATGGTCACAAGGACCGTTAAAAAAAATATAAAGATCAGGACATGTCGAAGCCGACCAGTATGCTGGCCAGCTTGGGGTCGTCCTTCAGATCGTAATAGTTCTTAATGATCAGGTCGCTCAATGGCGAAGGGCTGCAGGAGACGATGTTGCGCGCCCCATCTATCCGTTCCAGCTCCGGGAAGGACACCGGGGGCATGAGGAAGAACTCCTTGTCCTTGGGCACCTTGTCGGTGAAGACCACGAAATCGTCGCCCAGCCAGCAGATGTTCTCCATCTCCTTGTAGCGGTCGTGCTGTCCAGGGAGTATCTCGGTGCCGATGACCAGATCGGTATCGCCCATCATGAGCACGGTCGGCTCGGGTGGAGGACGGAAGCGGGTGTCCTTGATCACGCAGATGATATGCTGCCGGGTCAGGCATTGGTTAATGCCTTCGTTCACCACGTCCAGGCCGATCTGGGACTTGATGCCCCCCTCGATCTGCCTTATGCCTTCGACCACCTTCGGTTCCAGAACGAACGCCAGTCGGGTGCCGGTCATTCCCTTGATGATCTCCACGGCTCTCTCTTCCGGTTGCACGTCGCCTCCAACGCCCTTATGTTAGAAATATTTTCGGGACCGCACGCTTAATATCCCGGCTAAATGATTCTCAGCCATGAGCCTGGAACAGATGGCCGAGCAGCAGCCTGAGGTCATTAGAGCCATGTACCGTTTCAAGAACGAGGTCTTCAAGGACGGCACCCTGACCTTCAAAGAAAAGGAGATAATCGCCGTGGCCATCACCGCGGTATTGAAATGCGACGAATGTTTCCGGCTTCACTCCAAGAAGGCTATGGACGCTGGGGCTACCAAGGACCAGGTGAGGGAAGCGCTGAACGTGGCCATGTATCTGGCCGGGCCGAGCGCGGTGGTGGGCATGCCCTCTATCGACCAGTTCCTGTCGGAGTGATCATTCAACGAACTCCACCAGGACCGGCTTCTTCAGGGCCAGATCGGCGGCTGCTTCGGCGCACTTTATCATGGCCATGGGCACCGGGCAGGAGGAATGCTTCAGTACATCCCCGCAGATCTGGTAGACGGTATTGTCGTTGAAGGGCATGCGCATGATGTCCCAGATCTCCATCCGTTTCAGCACCTTCGTCAGGTTTCTGACCTGAGGACAATCGCTGTGAAGTATCTCGAACTCCACCAT
>Ga0247841_10005363_pt1 | contig 20816 bp, 20 predicted proteins | sample LaCruzMarch2015__2_FD_192410 | JGI IMG/M metagenome (GOLD analysis project Ga0247841, IMG submission 192410) | Freshwater microbial communities from meromictic Lake La Cruz, Castile-La Mancha, Spain - LaCruzMarch2015_18m | ecosystem: Environmental > Aquatic > Freshwater > Lake | place: Spain... | reverse complement strand
TAATTTTTTTTCTTAATTCGTTAAAGTTTTAATTTTATTTTTATCTTTAGTATTTCTTTTATTAAAAGGTATGATTGATTTATAAAATATATTATTTAATTTACTTCTTAACTTAATAGAATCATAACCTATATCAGCCATAAAAATAGTAGATTTTTTATCAATTAATCCAATATTTAGATTATCAAGTTGTTTATTGAAAATATTAATATTATTTAAATCATCTTTAAATAAAGCGATATTTAAAGGTATTCCTTTTTCATTAGTTATTGATGACAACTTCATTACTTTTTTATTTTTAAAATATTTATTTCTTTCAACATTATCTATATTATTATATTTATTATAAAAAGTAGAAGTATCAATATATATTTGTTTAATTTTATTTTTAGATTTAGATAAGTATTTATTAAGTAAATCTTTGTATGTTGATTCAAAAATTTTAAATTTATTTAATTTCGCAAAATTTTTATAGTCAAGTATTATGATTAAGATTAAAATAAATAAAATTTTTATAACTACATGAAATTGAAATAAAATGAACTCAACCCTTTAATGTAAATTTCAATTTATATTTTTGATTTTTTGTTTTAAATTGATAAGTATTATATAATGATTTATAATTATTTTTAATATTGTTATATATATAATTTACAATTAAATTATTAATATTATTTTTAATTTAATTTATTATAATACTTTTTTAATAAAAAAAGTATTATATGCAAAGGTAAATATTATATTAAAAAAAGGGTATCTTTAATCAATTTATAAAAAAAAAATTTTTGGTGTATGATTATATATTTATATTCTTAACTTTTTATGTTGTTTTTAAATAATTTAATTATTTTTTTTATGAAGTAATCTAATAATTTTTATATTTAATTAGTAAACATACTTTACAACAATATATATAAAGTATATAATATTAAGGTAAATATTATAATTATTAAATTTAATTTTTTTTATATTAAAAAGTACATAAATTCAATAATAAAAAATATTTAAAAAATAAGTATTTATGTCTAATATAGGCTACTATTTTTATTTATTTTTAAACTTTTTTATTATATAAAAATAAACATATCTGATACAAACCTTGTAATGGCATCAATTAATGAAAAATCATCAATTGTTTTTTTAACATTTTTTTCTCCTAACACAGATTTCCCATCGTGTTTTTTTTCATATCCTGAATTAAATTTTGAAAATATCAATAGTAATAAAATGATAAAAATGAAATTTATTTGTCTCATAAATGTATTATGATTTTATAATTATTTAACAAAAAAAATATATTTTATAAATAAAATGTCGTTATATTTTCAAAATTTAATTCACAATTTGTTTTTTCATCAAAATTTGTTACGACATCATATTTAAAATTAAAAACATCATTAACAACTTGATTTAAAAAAATAAAATCATTATCAGAATAAATTGATTTTTTTGATTTTAATAATTGTATATTATTTTGAATATTATTTTGAATATCAGAATTTATATTATTATTGGTGCTCAAATTTTTAATAAAATAAGATGTATTATTTTTAATGTCGGAAATTATTTTATTAATATATTTGTTTTTTAAAGAATTTTTATCTTTTGTTATAATTTTTATATTTAAAATATTTATATTGTCAATATTTGAATTTATTTTATCATTCAAATATGCTAGATTATGATTTGTAACTTTGATTATTGTAATTTTATTTTTTATTTCAAATATACCATTGTTAAATAACATACAATTATCAAATGATATATTTGAAATTAAATTATTTCCTAAAGTATTTAAAATATTATCTGAAATTTTTAAAATATAATTTTCCAAGTTAGAAACAAATGTGGTTTTTCCCACAGAATAATTTCCACTTACAATTATAATTATTTTTTTATTGTTGTTTTCATCACCTGATTTTAGTTCATTTAAATAATTTTTAATAAATTCAACAATCATATGATTATTATTAGAATTAGCAATATCATTTTCATAATTTTCTTTTTTTCTATTTAAAAGTTCTAATATTTCATTTTCTAATTTATTTTTTTTTGTTTTATATTTTATTATTTTTTTATCCATATGAGTTAATATCTTTATTATAAAATTTATATCATATATAAATTTTATACAATAAACAAATTATTTGATTATAATTAGTTATCATTATGAATACCAAAATACAGTTCAACAAATGTAAGAATAACAATTTTAAATAATTTATCTATAATGGTTTTAATGGTTTCTTTTCCTAATGAATAAAAATATTTTTGATAAATATAATCTATTTTTTTACTTAAATTTAATTCTTTTAATATATCAAGTGTTAAAAATTCTAACATACTTGTATATATTTGAATATTTAATATATCATTGTCTATGTTTGTAAAATCATTTAGTTTTATTAATTCTACAAGTTTTGTTAGATTTTGAATTATTTTAAATATTAGGGCATCCAAACATTTTTCATCTGGATATATTCCTACCCCAAGTTTATTTGAATCTATATTCAAACTTGCAAATTTAGAATATTCAAAAATAGATGTTTTTTTACCTTCAATTCGAAATGTTAGATGAAATAAACCATCAAGACCATGACCTTCTGTTGTAGGAAGCAATGTTATATGAATATTATCTTTCAATGAATTTATACTATCAGAAAAAATGTACTTCTCATTATCATTATCTTTAACAATTTTTGGAAAAAAAAATTTTAAAAATATTTTTTTATTATCTTTATTTTGTTTTGATAGGATAAATATTTGATCATCTGAATGAACTAATATTTTAATATATTTGTTAATAAGTCTATCAATATGTTGAATTATGAATTTTGACAAAACCATTTTTTCATTATCACCAAGAGACATAATAAATGAATTAAAAAAATTTTCATTAATATTTTGTTTTATTATATCCAGATTTGTTTCTCCAAATATTTTTAAAATCATTTTATTTTCTTCTAATATTTCTTTTTCTTCTTTACTTACATCATTCTTATTGTCTGTTAGGTTTAACATATTTTTAATATAATTAAAAGTTTTGATTCTTTTTTTATATTTTTTTAATATTAATAATGATTTTTTGTTTGAACTAAATTCTTTAATTAAATTATCTAATTCTCCTTCAAATAATTCTGGAATTGCCAACACACATTCGATTCTTGGAATTTTATCCAAAATCATATTTTGTATAAATTTTTATTATTGATATTATATATTAATTGTTTATTTATGTTTGTTTTCAAATAATTAGTAATTAAAAAAATTGAAAAATAATTAGTTTCTGAATTATTATTTTTCAATTATATATATATCAATCAATAATCAAAAATGTCAGATACAGCTTTCAATATGACTACATCACAAGGTTTAATTTACACCAATAATAAAACATTTAATGCCAAAGGGGCAGATGCTTGGAAATCAACTCTCAATCCTCTGGTAGATTTGTTTACTACAGGAATTAAAAGATGTCCTGATACATATGAAGAATTTGAAAAAATCTTTAATATAATCCAATCAGCATTGAGAGAGGATCCTGAAACATTTATCAAGGTTCTCAAATTCCATCGTCTTATTGCTAATGGCAATGGTATCAAATGGATTTATTATCTAAGTTTGCTTGTTATTAGAATGGAAAATTCTAGTCTATATTCACAAGTATTGGAATGGTCTTGGCAGTATCCAAAAGATTTTTTAAATTTACATAGGATTACAAATATGTATGAACCAGTCCAATCTGGATATGAAGTTAATACAACGCTTCCATCGATTGATTTAGTGCAGGGTTCATATGCTAGTAAACTAAATGCATGGGCTTTGCAAAATAAAGTAGAACGTCATAAGACTTTGAATTTAATTAATTCTGTGCCTGTTCAAAACGAAATTGTTTCATATGGTGATAAAGTTTATCAATTATTTATCGATTTGATGACACCTGAATTTGCAGATAATTACAATCCTATGTTTCTCAAGTATTTGAGTTATGAATCTGGTCATTGGGAAGTTGAAACACATCTTATCTGGCAATACATAGAAACAAAATTCATTACTGATAGAGAACTTAGAGATTTGGTTAATTCTACTTCAGAATTGGAAACAGATTTAGGAACTGAATTAAGAACAATTCTTAAGAATTCTCTTAATTTGAAAAATTCACATCCAAATCAAAGATTATTCACCAATAAAACAAGAAGGCTTATCAAAAAATGCTTCAATTCTCATATCAATTTATTGGATAATCTTTTTAAAGGCATTCATCAAGATGAGACTGCTTTTGGTTCTAAATCAAAAGAAAAAGAAATTAATGATATCGCTCATCAATTGAAGCGATCAGCAACTTTGGCTTTTGATAGATTTGAGAAAACTATTAACACTTATCCAAAAATAACAGAAGATTCAATTATTCCTAACCAAGTAGAACAAATTAATTCAAATGAAATATCCATTACCAAAAGATATTTACAGGAAGGATATGAAAAATATCTTCAAATGTTGAAAGAAGGTAAAGCTCTAGTCAAAACTACTGGATTAGATGCTTCTCAACAAGTATGGGAGTTTTTCAATTCAAGTGAAACTTTTTCTCAATCTGTTGAATCAAAACTTGAAGACCTTGTTTCCAAACTAAAAATTTCTTTGATTAAAACATCTGGAACAACGTTGTTTAACCAATTAGCCCAAAAATTTAGTCTTGTTTTGGATATTTCAGTAAGTATGGAAGGAACACCAATTCAAACCGGATTATTGTATATGGTATTAATGGCAAGAGTGTTTGGTATTCACATATTGTATTATTTTGAATCTGTCTTACATCAAGTTGAATTGACTGATGATAATTTGAATGGCACATTATGTGGGTTGGTGAAAAAGATTTACAAACATACACAAGGATCTACTAATCTTGCAAGTGTTTTCACACATTTCAAATGTTCAAGTATTAGAGATAAAAACGTAATTATTATTACTGATGGTGATTGTGACCCATCTGGTTATATGGATAGTGTAAATCCATTCCATACTGCTCCAAAAAGTTCTCATAATCTAAAATACATTGTTGTAAATGTAAAGAAAACCAAGATGAACTTTCCTTATTTAGGTATAGATCCTGATGTTTGTTATGTATCTGGTAATAATCCTAAAACTCTCAATGGATTAATTAAGGCTTTGGTTGTATCTTTGATGCAAAATGTTTCACTTACACCTACACTAGTCTTATCTTGTTCTCTTGACTTGGATGAGTTAGCCAATACATTTGATGTTGGAACTTTTTCAAATGTTTATGGAGAAGATACTATTCAAAAGGTATTTCAAGTATTTATGAAAAATAAACCTCCATGTAAAATAGTTTCAGTTTCAGATTCAGATTCAGATTCAGATTCAGATTCAGATTCACAAAGTGTTTAAAGATATCAAAATATTTTTAGTGGAAGTAGTAGAAGAGGTAGAAGAGGTAGTGGTGAAGATTATAAAATATTTATATTTTTCATTATTTCAATTTTTGTATTTTAGATGTGCAATCAAAAAAATTGAAATTTTTATATTATTTATGTAATAATACTATTACTAAAAAACACATAAAATGACATCTAATAAAGAAATTATTGGTCTACAAAAGCAAAATGATGGTATGTATTCTAGTTTGGCATCAAGAAATATTCCATTTGAGAGAACTGTAATTCCTGAAGGTGGTGGAGAAGAAAAACACTTGAAAATGTTACAAGAAGAGAATAGTAAATTAAAACAAGTTATAAATGACAATAAACCACCTCCTCAACCTAAACAAGAAAAAAAAAAACCTGGTGTTCAGGCTCTGCAATCCAAAAAGGAAACTAAACCTAAAGGAGAAGATGAAGATAATGGTGATGAAGAAACTTATGAAGAGCCTGTTAAAAAGTTTGATATTATTGTTAATATGGAAGAACTTAAAAGAGCGTTTTTTAATGGAGATTATATAGTTTTTGAGGAGCAAATTAAATCCAATCCATTGAAATTTTATAAAGTAAGTTATAAATTTGATTCTGATAAAGATGGAGTACCTGATTTTTCGGCTAAAAATCTATTAAAAGGTTTTGTTAGAAATTTTGATGATTATAGAAAATATTTCATGATTTGTTTTAGATGTTGGAAAAATCAACACACGTTAAAATATAAGTATGATTCATTTTGGATTGTTAATACTAATGAACCTATTCCTAATGTCATTGGTAGTTTAGCGGAAGATTTTGATTTTCTTAAAACAACAGATATTGATGATTTTATTAACCAAATTAAGAAACTACCTGAATCTGAATCAGATGAACCTATTTGGATTAATGAATATAACTGTATCGGTGAATCATATGTTCATTAAAATTAGCAGTTAATTATAATAAATTATCTTAAAGAAATAATCATTATAATAAAATATAATAATTATGTGATTTAAAAAAATTGAAAAATAATCTATTACTATGTTCTCCGAATAGAATAAGAACTTTGATAAAGGTTCTTACGGCTACTTTTAAAATGGTTATTCAAAATATAAGGACTTTGAAAAAGGTTCATACTGCTAATTTTAAATAAAAAAATTATTCCAAATATAAGGACTTTGAAAAAAGTTCATACTGCGAATTTTTAAATGATTATTAAAATATAATGTCTATGAAAGAGGTTCATATCACTAATTTTTAAATTGTTATTCAAAATATAAGGACTTTGAAAAAAGTTCATACTGCGTATTTTTAAATGATTATTAAAATATAAGGACTTTGAAAAAAGTTCATACTGCGTATTTTTAAATGATTATTAAAATATAAGGACTTTGAAAAAAGTTCATACTGCGTATTTTTAAATGATTATTAAAATATAAGGACTTTGAAAAAAGTTCATACTGCGAATTTTTAAATGATTATTCAAAATATAATGTCTTTGAAAGAGGTTCATATCACTAATTTTTAAATTGTTATTCAAAATATAAGGACTTTGAAAAAAGTTCATACTGCGAATTTTTAAATGATTATTCAAAATATAAGGACTTTGAAAAAAGTTGTTACAGCTACTTTTAATTTAAAAATGCTTATAATTTAATATATTATTATATTTTCCTGGGTAGGTTGGTGGTTAGATTCCATTAGTAATTTCTGTATTGAAAGTTGGTTCAATTTAAACATAATGTAATAAATATTACACATTTATCTATCAATGTATATATATACTTGAATATTTCATGTATATATAAAAAAATTGAAATTTAAAATTATTGCGATGCCGTTTAATGTAAAATCAATATATACATATACTGACAAGTATAAATATCCATTTATTTTACAATAAAATGTCTTACAACGTCGCTATTAGCAACAACTACAACATTATTGGCAACATTGCTGATACTACTGGAAACACTATTACTACTACTACTACTACTACCACTACCACTACTACTACTACTAATCCAATCAATATGAATCATCAAATACGTAATGATGAATGGGTTGAATTTGAAAAATCACCCGGTAAAGGTTCTGAGGCAATCTTAAACTGTTTGGCTGGTTATGTTTATCGTATTGTGAAGGGTGAAGAAGATGTTAAATCTGTACAATTGATCTATCCGTCTACATTTCCTGAAGGTTGGGATAATTATCGCAGAACAACAGGAGATAAGAAGAAAAAGATCAAAGGTTTTTCTGAATTGTACGGGGTTGATGTTGATTTAACAATCGAATACAAATCAGAAATTCCTATGAAAAAGAAGATTGATAAAATGAAGTTTAACAACAGTGTCAAATCATATAAAGATGATTTGAAGATAGTTGAAGAGCATCAACAAATTACAACCCACATTCCTTCATATGTAGGTTTAGGCTTGATTGACATCAAGGTGTTAGAATTAGTTAATTTTATGAATATATTAATTGAAACACCAAAACGTAAAGTTGATATAGGAATTGCATATGAAGCCTTTTTTGGTATTGGGAAAATTTTACAAAGTATCAAGGATATTGAAGTAAAACATCACACAACTGGTGCTATCACTTATGTTCACGATATGATTGTAAAGCCACTTGAATTCAAGTATCATCAAATGGTTCAACACTTCAACTTTGATTATTCAATCGCTTCATCACAATATCCAAGATTGTTTTATTCAACTGGATTTGACAAAATTTTTCCAGGAATGTCTGTGAAACCATACGAATCACAAAAACGAATATTGGATTTTGTAAGTGAAAATTTCAATACACCCTTCATGTGTGTAATGAATACGTTAATGGGTATGGGAAAGACTTGGGTTGCCGGTTATATTGGTTTGTTGGTTCATCTTACTAACATCAAAAGAAATTGTTCTAGACAAGAATCCAAGACTTTAATTTACACTTGCCCAGAAACTTTAAAATCTGTCAGACATATTGTCGGAAGAATTTATCATTATCATGATGTTCCTTTTGCGGTTGCTTTTATTGAAGCAGGACGTGTTGTTATCAAAAAGCAAAATTTATCAAAGGGTGATAGAAAAAAACCAACAGTTATTTTGGCTGGTGTTCAAGCAACACTTGAATTGTTAAAGACAGATTATGTCCATAAAGACAAGAAAGATCCTTTTACAGTTGAAAAAAGTGAATTGATGGTATTTTTTGATGAAAATACAATTCAAATGGATAAACAACCTAGCCCAATGGTTCCTTACCTATCAGAATTTTATCATCATCTTCCACCACAAACTATTTTTTCATCTGCAACACATCCAGATGTTGAAAATATGGAAGAATTGAGAAATTATGCGGAAACAAAATATAAAGGTATTATTTTTAGAACTATTGATTACTCAAGGGTTCTAATTGGTACTCAACTCTACAAGTTGAATGGAGTTATGTTCATTCCTCACACAAAATGTGTTGATATACCTTCATTAACAAGATTCATTGAATTTATTGAGTCTAATCTAATGTACAAGAAATTTTACACAATCCCTCTAGTTAGGGCTATGTATGAAAAAATTCTTGAACTTCGATTGGAATTACCGGGAGATTTAAGATTTGAAACATGGATGGATGTTTTTGAACATAGAAACCAAGAATCTGTTCAAAATCTTGGAGTCAATTATTTGAAGTTCATTCTTACTGCTTCTTTAAGCGACACAACTATATTGGCCAGATTTAATCCTTGTGAAAAAATAAATCCTTGTGAAAAAATAAATCAAGGTATTAATTTTGATGATTTATTTGTTAGTTCCCATACTTTATCTGGTCAAACATTTATTTCTTGTGCTAATCCTGAAGCATTATTGTGTTCCAAATTTGATTCGCATTTTCAAACCGTGATGGCAAGACTTGAAATTAAAAGTTTTGAGGAATTGAATGAAAGATACAAGAGACTAAAAGAAATTCAAGATAAAAAGTCCCAATCTGCATCCAAGGCAAAATCAACAAGAGGAGATGAAAGAATGAGCAAATTAGAAAGAGCAAGGGCAGAAGGTGAAACCTCTTCTGATATGGTTATTCCAGAAATTCCAATTGAATATAGATTAGGTGTCTCAAAAACATCAATTTCTATTGGAAGTGTGTGTTGGGATAATATTATTGCTTCAGACTTGGTTAAATTTGCAGCCCTTTTTGGTATCTTCATTTACAGCGAAGAATCGCATCACACATACAATGATTACGTGATTGATGTTATTTCAAGAGGTAGTGCAGTATATGTGTTTGCAGATTCAACATTGAACTATGGAAATTCTTTTCCATTCAACAATGGTATTATCACTGATGACATGGCTGTCCATTCTGATAAAACTTTGCTTCAATTGATGGCAAGAGCAGGTAGACCTGGAGTTTCTCATACAGCAATTATTTATGCTGGAGAATCAGTTCTTGCTAGAATCCAAGATGCTATATACAATGAAGATTATACTGATTTTGAATCCTCTAATCTTAAATTGTGTGTTGAATTAGCTCAAGAACTTGATGTTAAAACACAATTAAGACAACAACAAGAAGAGGAGCAAGCAATAATCAGAGCAGAACAAGCCAGATTGAGAGCCAAACGTGAAGAAGAACAGGTTAGATTGAGAGCAGAACGTGAAGAAGAACCGGTTAGATTGAGAGTAGAACAAGATGCTCAACTTAATTCCAGATGGGGAAGACAAAGTGCTTTTGAATCCAGATAATTAAGAAGTGAAGAGTTTGAAAGAAATCAATCTAAAAATTATTCATCTTCAAATCATAGTTCAAGTTCTGGATCTAATTCATTAAACTGGACAAGATGTCAAAGACTTTAATTTTTTTGACTTGTTTTTTTATTATGCTTTTTTTAATATTAGTCAAATAATTGAGCTAATTTGAAATATAATTTATTTTTTTAAAATATAAAAATTTAAAATATAAAATAACTTTATAATGGATATTTTAACCAAACGTGTTAATCAAGATGTTGGTAAAAAATCATCTAAAAAATCAATTAAAAAATCATCTAAAAAATCAACTAAAAATCGATCTAAAAAATCATCTAAAAAATGTTCTAAAGGACAAATATTAAGCTTAGGTTATAAAACAAAAACAGGTAGAAAAGTTGAGGCTAGATGTATTAAAGCCCAATCTGCTACTGGTAAAAAAACATCCAAAGAATTAAAAAAATATATTGAAAAAAAAGAATCCAAACAAAAACAAGCAAGACAAAAATTCCCTAAAGAAGCAACAGAAAAATGTGGGGTAGGACAAATTAAAAGAGAAGGATATTATACAAAAGCACATAAATCTCATACTATATCAGGTGAAGAAATTAATGTTAAAGGTCATTGGGTTGCTCCAGGATGTATTTCAAGTGTTATGGGTAGAAGCACAAAAGGTCCTAAATTAATTACATTAATGGAAAAAGATGTTCTGAAACCATTTGAATATAAAAATGTGGTATCAATGAATAAATCAGACAGACAAAAAGCACTTAAAAAAGCAATTCAAACAATTAAACCTTTATCAATTTATAGAAGAATTATAGCAATTGCTACTTTAAATAAAAATAAAGACCTCAAGTTATATAAAATTTTAAGAGATGATGCTAAATGGATTAAAACACAACCTGAATATATTAAACAAAAATCACCTAAAAAATCTTCCAAAAAAACATCTAAAAACCCATCTAAAAACCCATCTAAAAAATAATTTTTTCAAATATTAAATATACAATATAAATATATATATTTAATATAAAATGCAAAATCCAATTAAAGTTGATTTGTATTTAAAAAAACAAAGTTCATGTAATTTATATTCTTCAGTTGTTGGAGGAAATCCAATAAAAACTATTTCATTAGTGAATAATATCAAATATAAATATTTAGAAGGTAAATATAAAAATTTGTCTACTACTGGATTAATAAATGATATATGTTTTGAATTTGATGATAAAGTAAATAACATTGATGATATAGTAGGTTCTAAATATTTAGGTAAAGGTGGACTTACATCAGTATTTGGTATAAAATATTTAACGAATAACTTTATTCCATAATTAACCAATAAAAAATTAATTCTTAGAGCAATGGATTTATATGAAGCAAAAGATATGGATATATGGATTAATAAATATAATGAGGTAAAAAGAATATTTGGAACAAATATAATTGATATATATATGTATGGAGATTTATATACTGAATCTAATAAATTTATTTGTTCTTATGTTATAAAAAGATTTTATCATGACTATAAAGCAGTATCTAAACTAGATTATCAACAGTTGATTATGTATTTTAAATCAATGTTAGATTTTCTTGTAAAACTTGAAGAACAAAAATATTTTTATAGAGATTTAAAATTTGTAAATATTGGTATGGATAAAAATTTAGATGGTTCAAATATATTTGTTGCAATAGATTATGATGATATAACTATTATAAATAAGAAAGATAACTTTTTTAACGAATTTAATATACAAGGATGTTATACAAAATATTGTGCTGGAACTTTAATACCATATTTTATAATTAAAGACTATTTGGAAGTTAATCCACAATGGATTGATAAATTTGATAAAGTTTACGTTATTGGTTTAGTTGATACAATGATAAGGCTATTTTTTGAAAACGAAAAAAATAGCACAAATATTCTTAAAATTTTATACAAGCCTTGTGAATATGATACTTGTATACATTATTACCAATATTTAAAAATTTTTGATGATAAAAATAAATATGATTTATTAGAGTATTCATCAATTAGTCTTAAATCAAAATTTATTGAATTAGCACACAATAAAAAAGATTGTTTAATTTATTTAATAATAAACCTTCTAAATAAAAACTATCAAAACATTAATTCATCAAAAATAATAAGAGATGAATTTGTAGATCAAATTATAAATAAACAATCAATGGTTATTGGTCTCTCCATGCCTCATTAAAAATTTTGTTACTAAAAAATTTTATAGAGGTCTGGATGGAAAATATGTGGAAATAGAAGATGTTAAATTTACACACTTGGTTTAATCAAGTTCACCACTAGATACAATGTCTAATAGTGTAGGAGGAAGATTTATTCAAATATATCATATTGTATATATTAAATAAAACTATTAAAATAATCATTTGTGACATCATTAAATGTTTTGGTATTTTTATTATTTGAATCAAATATTATATTTTTATTAAATTTTTTTCAAAATGTTATTACGCAATGAGATTCATTCACTTTAATAAAATTTTCTCAAATTAAAACAAATTCATCTAAATATTTACATTTAGATGAAAAAATTATTAGTTTGAGTTTTGAAAGTAGATATATAATTTTTGATGTAAAACCATTACCTAATTTTATAGGTTCAAGTGTTTCTGGTAAATTTATCAATCGATCAATAAATGAATCACCTAAACTTAAATTCATTAATCAACGTTGAATGTTAGAAATTGGATATTGTAAGGAATTTGATAATGTTAAAACTTCAAATCCTCTTGGTAAATTATTTACCTGTTGATTAAAACTAGTTAATAAATAAATTTCTTCAACAGATTCTGGCAACATGTCTAATGGTTGATTAAAATTCAGTCCAAAATAAATTATTTTCTAATTCATTGGTAAATTGTCCATTTTTTATTACAATTAAACAACATAACTAATTTAACCAAATCTGAGGGTGAATTATCTAATGGATATTCATAATCAACTTCAAATCTAATTTCTTTAACTGTATCCGATAACCAACAAATTTTTCTCATTATAATCTTCAAATACAATTTTATCTTATTAATTTATAATTTTTTTATACTTACATTTCATTCTGAGGAATAATAATTTTTACAAATACTTAATTGTTTATTTAAGATATTAATTTTAAACATATTTTTTTTTATATAAAATTATAATAAATAAAATTATAAATGACAAAACGAATTTGTTAAAGATAAAATTGATTGATTTACTATTATATAATGACCAATACCTAATATTCCTGTATTAAATCCTGCTTCACATATAGCAAAATAATAATCATATTTTAACATCAACTCTTCGGTATATTTGGTTCTAATATACTCACGTTCTTTCCACATATTTTCTCTCCATGTTTTTAATGTTCGAGCATAATGTTGACCTCCAAATCCTTCAAAATGGACAATATTTAATCCATTGGACCTTGCTTTATTTACAATCCAATCATTTTGAGGAATTTGTCCTCCCGGAAAAATATGTGTTGTAACAAAATTATCTCCAGACTTACATATTGTGTTTGATTTATCTAATGTAATTATGGTATGAAGAACCATTCTTCCATCTGGTCTTAAACATTTTTTAATTACTTGAAAAAATGTATCATAGTTTTCATATCTAACATGTTCAAACATTCCAATTGAATATATATAATCAAATGTTCCTGAAATATTTCTATAATCCATATCAATTACAATAACTTGTTCAGGATTGTATGTGGAGGTAGCATATTTTTCTTGTTCATTTGATATTGTTATTCCTGTAACTTTAGATTTTGTTTGAGATGCTACATATTGCGCTATTTTTCCCCATCCACAACCAATATCCAAAATTGATGATCCTTGTTTTACATTTAATTTTTTAATTATTGTGTTTACTTTGTTATATTGAGCAGTATTTAGATTATCTGATGGACTGAACCAAAATCCACATGAATAAGCATTAAGGTCATCACGTAAAAATTGAAGATAAAAATCATTACCAACATCATAATGATGAACTATATTTGATTTATCATAATCTTTAGATGATGATGAAACAACTTGTAAAGATATTGAAGGAATATTATAATTTGATTGATTCAAACATAATGTATTAAGGAATTCAATTAAATTATCACATTTCCATTCACCTCTCATATAAGATTCTCCTAACCCTAATTCACTTTTTTCATATATACTAGTAAAAAAATTATTTTGATCTCTAATTGTGATTATGGGTATTGGTTTTCCTGGTTCATTAACAACTTTCAATATTTCTTTTGAACTCAAAGAATCAACCAATATAAAGTTTCCTTTTACAAATGTTGATAATACATATAATATCAATGGTTTGGGTAAAAAAATTTTCGTTAAATTTTGGAAAATCATAAATAATACAATGAATATACTAATCCATAATAAACAAATTATAAAATTCATTAAAGTTTTATATATAAATATTTATTATAAAAAAAATTGAAATTTAAAAAAAAATAGTCTATTGAAGTTACTATAGAATATTCTTAAACTAATATAAAAATTGATTTCTTTCAAATTCTGATAAAGATTCTGAGGATGTTTATCATGTTTCAAATTCAGATGAAAAACTTGGAGATAGAATGAAGAGGTATGAAAGATTTATTGATTCAAAAATAACAATTAGACCATCTGAATCATATATTATTAGATTGGATGGTAGATCTTTTAATAAATTTACCAAAAAATTTGTTAAACCATTTGATTTTGTATTTGTTAAAGCAATGTGTATGACAGTGCAAGATTTAGTTGAGTAATTTGAAGAACAATCAGGATTATACTCATTCTGATGAAATTACTTTGATTTTTAATGCAAAGTGTTCTAAATCATAAGAATTTGAATATATGGAATCAAAAAATAACAAAGATTTATCTATACATATGTTTATAGGTAGAGTACAAAAAATTTTATCTCTCATTGGTTCATATTGTTCTGTAAGATTTAACTACCATCTTGGAAATTTAATTGAACCAATAAAAACAAACTATGATTCTAAATAAATCTCAACACCAAATGTTTGATTCTAGAATTATGATATTTGAAGAAAAAATCAAACATGAAATTTTAAATCATCAAATTTGGCGTTTCATTCATGATTGTGAACGTAATGCTATTTCTACTTATGCTCATACTTATTTTGGTCATAAGAAAATTATGAACAAAAATTGTAGTCAAATGATACAAATGATGAAGGATGAAAAGAATTTAGTTTGGGTTAATCAGGTTTCAATATTTATTAAATATGGAATTTATTTTTAAAAAAATCTTGTACATAAAGAAATTAATGGTCAGACAGTTTTAAGATCTGATTATGTATTTAAGGAAATGAAGATTATTTTTTCTCAAGATAATTTAATAATTATGTTAAGTAAGTCTTGGAATTCTATAAATGAAGATATTGGAGAAATTATTGATATAAGTCTAGGCTATATATTAAATTTACAAACAATGAGTTTATAAATTACATATATTTCAAAAATATTTTATCAAGAAATCAATAAATAATTAATCATTAAAATTTTTTTATTTTATGTTTTTATATTTTTTTGTCAATTAGAGAAAATATAAAAAATCTTATCTAATAAAAAAAATTGATTTTATTAAATAATAAAACTAATAATTCAAATACTTATATGTAAATTAAAATAAAATATAAATATTAAATATGTTGAATAATATTGTAGTTTATAAATTAGGTGGAACTTCTCAATGTATAGAAGGATATACAAATTTATATAAAACTATAAATGAACAAAATACAAATATAAAAATAATCATTGTGTTATCTGCAATCTCTGGAGTTACAAATTTATTAATAAAATTCACTGAAAGCAAAGATATTGAGAATATTGATAATGTTATATCAAAATCAAATGAATTATTTAATAAAATATTTGATAATTATTCAGGAGAAGAAGAATTAAAAGATTTTTATCAAAATTCACTGAAAATTATACAAGAACTTTATGATATATTGGAATTTGATGCAAAAACATATATTAAATCATCTGATATTACTGACATTTATTCTAAATCAAAAATAATTGGTTATGGAGAAATTATTTCCACAAATTTATTAAATATATTTTTGAAAAAACATAATATTTCCAATACTTTATTAAATTCATACGAATATATAAAATCAAAAAAAGAAATATACCAATGTACTACACCAACTGAATTTTATGCTCTTCCAATAGATTTTGATTCCAACCCAGAAACAAATATATTTATTTTACAAGGATACATAGGTTCAACATCATCAAATAAAACAGTGCTATTAGGTAGAGGTGGTTCAGATACAACTGGTGCACTTGTAGCAAAAGCAAATAAAGCATCAAAATATGAAGTTTGGACAGATGTTAATGGGATTTATACATCAGACCCAAGAATTTTTTCAAATGCGCGTATTGTATCTAAAATAGATTATGGAATATGTCAAGAATTGTCAGCAATGGGTGCAAAAGTTATGCATCCTCTTTCAATAAAACCGTGTGCAGATATTTCAATACCAATCTTTATAAGAAATACTTTTACAATGGATATAGGAACATGTATTTGTGAAAATTTAGAACAAAATGGGATATTTTATGCTGTACAATCATCCCAAACTTTATTCAAAATTAAATCCCTTAATATGTGGAATTCATCTGGATTTGTGTCAAGTATTTTTAGAAAATTTAGTGAAAAAGGAATTAATATTGATATCGTCACGACTTCTCAATTCTCAATTACAACAACAACCACAGAAACAAATCAATATAAACTGATGGAAATAAGAGATGAATTAGCAGAAACATATGAAGTTGAAATGGTTATGAATTGTGTAATTTTATCAATTGTGAAAAAAGATATAAAAAATATTTTGTCTCAATTAAGATATTCTGATATTCCAAGTGAAATGATACATATTTCAGATAATAATCTTACTCTAAATATTGTATTAAAAAAATTTGTTCCCGAACTTATTACAAAGTTATTTAATTTTTAATATTTTTATAATTTTTATAAATTTAAGATAATTAAAAATTAAAATAATTAAAATTTACTAGAATAAAATCCATTTTCACAATTATTTATTTTGTTTATTAATTTTTCTATTAATTTTATACATCCAACAGCAAAAATATTTCTATCAAAAGCCTTATGTGTTAATTCAATACTTTCACCATCCATATCAAAACTAATGATATGAGTTCCAACGTTATTACCTAATCTTTCTGAACATATATTAATACATGTTTCAATAAATTTGTTTTGTAAATGTGTTTTCAATAATTTAGCTGTTCCACTTGGAGTATCTTTTTTTTCTGCATGATGAATATCAGTGATATAAATTGTTTTGGGAACAAATGTTAAACCTGATATAATATCAATTAGAGATTGGATTCCTTGAGAAAAATTTGAACTATAAAATATTGGAGCAAAATTAGAATATTCTATTATTTTTTCCATTTGTTCATGTGTATGTCCAGTTGTACCAATAATTAGTCCAGGAAATATCATTTTTTCATGACAACTATCAATAAGTTTCATTGTTCCTTCTGGACTTGATACATCAATAATTACATGTGACTTGTGATTAAATCTATTTATATGTGTCAAGTCAAATTCTCTTGTTATTTGAACATATTTGGTATTTGATTTATATAATTCTCCAGCAATTAATTTACCCAACCTTCCATTACCGACTAATGACACACTTGGATATAATTGTGATTTATCAAAATATTTATCGATTAATTTAACAAGATTTGAGATACGTGTTTCAAAATAATTCTCAAAATCTAATAATGAATAATATGATACAGATAATCTAAATGTATCTGATTGATTGTCTAATACTGTAAATTTATTTCCACAATGAAAATTAATTCCACATTCTTTTGCTAATTCTAACAATTGTAATGAAGAAATTTTTTTAGACTTGACAAAAACAAAATATCCACCATCAGGTATAACAGGTTCAAAATATTCTGAATACTTATTTAGTACATTAATAATAAGATCGCTTTTTTTTTCTAAATCTTCAATAACCCCTGACAAAAATTGTTTATATTGGTTAAATCTAGAACTAAGATTTTTAACGACCATATATGCTACTGTGGGATTAACTGAACCACCTGAATCCATAAATCCAGTATTATCTAACCATTGAGATAAATTAGTTAAAATCCCACAAATTAAAATATCTTTCTGAGAATAAATCCATCCTAATCTAATTCCAGGAACTAGAATTTTTGAAAATGTTCCCAGTGAAATAATTTTGTTAGAATATGTTGCTAATGGTTTAAAATTTATAGAATTTGGTTTTAAATCATGATTAGAATAATGGAGAAATTGATAGGTTTCATCTGACAATAACAAAATGTTAAATTCTTGAGCTATTCTAACTATTTCAGTTGTTTGCTCATGGGACATTGTTCTTCCAGTTGGATTATTGCAGAATGGAATAAGGTACATTAAACAATGTTCATCTTCTTTTTCTAAATTATCTTTTAAACCTTCAAGGTCATTTATATTAAAACTTTTAATTTCAAAATCTAAATCCTTGAAAATATTAATTATAATAAAATAAGTTAATTCTTCAACATAAACTGTTTTATATTTGTATTTTTTTAATAATGAACCCAACATAAAAATTGCTTGTGTTATTCCATTGGTCATATAAATATCTGTGGGTTCAGGAGTAAAAGTTGCATCAGTCATAAATGTTTTCATCAAATCACAAACCATTTTTCTATAATCTTCAAAACCATTCTTCATCCCATATTGTAATACATTATGGTCTTCTATTGGATGAGATATAAATTGTTGAGCATCTTCCAATATATAAGGTGCAGGTTGTCCAACACCTAATGACATCATTTGTTTAGCATCAGACACGATATATTGACCATACATATTTATTAAATTATATATGTTAATAAATTATGTTATTATTTATAATAGGATGATGTAGTTCATTATATATATAAAATCAATTTTTTTAGTTCGCGTAATAAAAAAATTGATTAATGTATTAAATATTTTAGTATCTTATGTAAAACATTATAAACAATGAATAAACAAATTCCTTTTAACTTGGAAGAACTTGAAAATTTAAAATCAGAATATTCAACACCATATTATATATATGATGGTAATTCAATTAAAACAAATGGAATAAATTATATCAATACATTTTCCAATAAGTTTGAAGGTTTTAAACAATTTTTTGCTGTTAAAGCACTTCCAAATCCATCAATTTTAAAATTATTGAAAGATTGTGGAATGGGTTTTGATTGTAGTTCTCCTGAAGAAATTAAAATTGTGAGATTTATTGATGATTGTGAACCATTGGAAAAAAAATCAGAAATATTCTATACTTCAAATTTTACTTCCGGTGAAAATATTGCTTTTGCTTTGGAAAATAATTGTTTGTTAAATTTAGATGATATTGATGGATTAGATAATTTAGTAAATTCTGGAATACAATTTCCAAACGTTATATGTTTTAGATATAATCCATCAATCAATGTTAATCCTGATATTAAATCAAATAATTTTGTTGGTAATTCAAGTAAATTTGGAATGGATAAACAAATTATTATTAGTGCATACTCTAAAGCCAAAGAATTAGGAATAACAAATTTTGGACTTCATACAATGTGTGTATCAAATGAATTGGATTTAGGAGTTTGGGAAAATATAATTTTAAATTTGTTTGAACTTGTTGATGAACTAAATAAAATTCACAATATCAAAATACAATTTATTAATATTGGTGGTGGATTAGGTATTCCTTATAAACCACAAGATAAACCAATTGATTTAGATAAATTTGTTTGTAATTTGAAAGAGTGTTGGAAAAAAAATATTATCAGATACTCAATTGACTGGGACATCAAATTATTTACTGAATGTGGAAGATATATTACTGGTCCATATGGATATTTAGTTTCATCTGTTAAATCAATTAAAAAAACATCTTCAAATCAAATATTTTATGGTTTGGATTCTTGTATGGCTAATCTAATGAGACCAGGAATGTATAATTCATATCATCATATTAGTATACCCAGACTCGTTAATCAAACACTACTAATAGAAGCAAATGTTGTTGGCACATTATGTGAAAATAATGATTGGTTTTGTTCTAATAGAGAATTACCTGTTGGAATTGAAAAAGAAGATTTGATTGTGATTCATGATGCAGGAGCACACTCATTCTCGATGGGCTTTAATTATAATTCTAAATTAAAATCACCTGAATTATTAAAACTCAACCGAGAAGTAAAATTAATTAGATTTAGAGAAAATTTTTATGATTTATTTTCCAATTGTATCGTTCAAAATACAAAAAAAAATAATAATAATCATTTGTTTTTGTTATTGGCAGTTATTATGTCAATACCTTTGTGTTTTACAATTATTTGGTTATTAGTACTTTTATTTTTTTAAATTTTAATTATCATTGATTAAAAATAACAAATTATTATAAATTTACATTTAGTCTTATTTTATTAGTATAATATTTACCTTTGTGTGTAATACTTTTAAAAATTTTAAAAAGTATTATTATAAATTAAATGAAAAACAATATTAATAATTTAATTGTAAATTCTATATACAATAATATTA
>Ga0247841_10005362_pt1 | contig 20818 bp, 25 predicted proteins | sample LaCruzMarch2015__2_FD_192410 | JGI IMG/M metagenome (GOLD analysis project Ga0247841, IMG submission 192410) | Freshwater microbial communities from meromictic Lake La Cruz, Castile-La Mancha, Spain - LaCruzMarch2015_18m | ecosystem: Environmental > Aquatic > Freshwater > Lake | place: Spain... | reverse complement strand
TAAGTATTCTTTCTAATTTGTTTGCAAGGTCAATGTTTTTTGGAGGTTCCAGAAGAAGAGATAGTAATGGAGGACAATTGGGTTCAATTTTGGCTATTGTCGGTATAGTTTTTATGGTTTTGTCTCCGATAATAGCTATGCTTATACAAATGGCGGTTTCCAGAAAGAGGGAGTTTTTAGCTGATGCTACAGGAGCTCTTTTAACAAGATACCCTGAAGGATTGGCTTCTGCTTTGGAAAAAATTAGTGCTGATAAAACGCCTTTGACCACAGCTTCTTCAAATACTGCTCATTTGTATATATCAAATCCTTTTAAAGGAAAAGGTATTTCGGGTTTATTTTTGACTCATCCTCCTATTCAGGAGAGGATTAAAGCTTTACGATCAATGGATATTTAAAAATGTTTTATTCTTTATTATTTTTTTATATCATAAGTTTTCTGGTGTGTTTGTTTGGGGCTATAAAAACAGGCATTATTTATAGAAAAGATAAAAGGAACGAAATATCATATAATTTCGTTATTTTTTTTATTTTGATGTCTGTAATGTTTATTTTTTTATGTTTACTGGTATTTGTAAAAGATGATTTGAAAGCTGGGGCAATATTGCTTTTAATTCATGGAATAGAAGGGATACTGGTTTGTTACCTTTTCAGGATAATAACTCTCTGTACTTATTTTTCAAAATTAAGAAATTGGATTTTCTGGGGAGCTATGCTGGCTATTAATTTTCAATGGTTGGTAGTTTCAAAAAGTTTTCACTCAGCTGAAATTTTAGTTTATAAATTGGGTAATTTTTCATTTTATTCCTGGCTATATTCTTTTCCTTTAAACATCTCTTTATATCTTGCATTAATTTCAATCATAATATCTATAACTACTTTATCTTTATTTATAATCAAAGTATTGAATGAGGAAAATAAAAATGTTAGAGTCCGTTCATACTTGTGGGGCTTGGGAATGCTTGCTTTTGGAATACATGCCTTTGGATGGTACGCTCCAATAGAGGTGTTTGATAGTTTTTTTGCGAGGGATTTAATTAGAGGAGTGTTCTCTATTCTAGGTTCGGGTTTTCTGGTAGGAGGATTTATTTATAAGACAAAAAATTAATATTTGGAGAGGTCTTATAAATGTTTTATATAGAAAAATCATTGATCCAGTATTAAAAACGCGCTAGAATAGCGTAATATGAATGCTAAAGAATTAACAATTTTAGGCGCATCGCTCTATGCTTGCGAGGGAACAAAAGCGAGGCGAGATTATCGTCGCGAGAATGGATACATATATTCAATTGAGTTTACAAACTCTGACCCTCCGATTATAAAAGCTTTTAGTATATTTTTGAAAAAGATTATTCGGGCAGAATGGAGTAGAGTTAGAGGTCAGTTGTTTTTTTATCCAGACCTTGATGAGATTTATTTAAAGGAACAATGGTCAAAAATTTCTCAAATTCCGATTTCGCAGTTTCAAAAAAGTATATGTCTGAAACAGAAACAAGGTAGATTTAGACCAAGTTCGTTAGGGACGTTTAAGGTAAGATATACAAACAAAAAAGATTTTTTAAAATTGCAAGAAATAATAAATAAATTATGGAGAGGTGCAAGAGTGGCTTAATTGGCGGTCCTGGAAAGACCGTGTATCGTAAGGTACCGTGGGTTCGAATCCCACCCTCTCCGCCAGCGTGCACGAACAGAAGCAATAGCTTCTGTTTTTGCTTTATTTGGAGGCAATTTTGTTGGTTCTAACCTTAGATATTCTTTTTCTAATACAGAATAATTATTTTTGATTGGAACAAACCATTTATACGGTTCAACTATAAGTTTTTTATTCTTAATTATTGGGTATTGTCCCAATGTCATCATTATTTCTTTTTTCAGTTCTAACCCGCCGTTTGCAAAAGCAACGTTTGCGTAAGTTGCAAAATTAAATGTTTTTTCTGTCAGCTCAAGCCATCGTTCTGCTCTGCTTTCGGTTTCTAATAATTTCCCTTTCAGTTGACTAATTTTTGATTGAAGTGCTTTTTTCTCTTTCAAAAAAGTTTCATCGTCAATTAACAAACGGTATCTCATTTTCGTTAATTCATCTAATTCGCCTTGAGCTTGACCAAGTGTCTTATGTTGCATTTCATAAATTTTGCTTCGGTCTTCAATTTCATTATCGTTATTTTTATTAAGGTCTTCCAAAGCCCAATCTAAGAAATCTGGAATAATCGTATATTTTTCCAGCTCATCCTTAATTTGTTTTTCTAAATCGTCGCCTCTTAATGCTTCTTTTTGAGAACACTTAATATCTTTTTTCTTTCTCGTGCAATGATAGTAAGTATATTCTTTAATTTCCCCAGTGCTTTTAATTAGTTTTGTTTTTGTTTCGGCAGTATAAAGACAACCGCATTCTGCACAACGAATAAAACCAGTGTAAGGAAATTTATGCTTTTGCGGTCTTGCTTTTCCTTTTCTCCCAAGAATTTTTTGCACCCTGTCATATTCATCAAGCGTAATCATCTTTTCGTGCTTGCCCTCGTATTGCACCCCATTCCAATCAATAATCCCTGCATAAAAAAGACTGGTAAAAATTTTATAAATTCCGCTTCGGGACATATGGTTGCCCCCGCCTCGTTTTGTTTTTCTTGTTCTATATCCCCATTCATTATTTGCTATAGCCAAAATTTGTGGTGGCGTATAATTTCCAGTAAGCATCAAGTCCCACATTTTTCTTATTAAAGGAAAACGCTCTGGGTCTATTAAAATATCATTTTCTCCTTTATCTTTTATTTTACTATTCAAATACCCTTGAGGAGCTAAATTCGGAAGCCATCCTTTTGCCAATTTACTTTCAAGACCTCTTCTTACGCTTTTCTTCAAATCTAAAATAAACTGATTAGCCGAACCAGCATCAACATTAAAAAGAATTACATTATCATCTGGGAGATATTCTCTTTCAACCGTTCTAATTGATTTCAGTGCCCCTTGTTGCAACATCCAACTTAATTTTCCACTATCTATTGGGTTTCTGGTTAGACGATTTAACTGCCAACATAAAATTCCGTTGGCCTCGCCGTTCTCAATCTTTTCCAACATTTCATCAAACAAAGGACGATTGTCTGGCTGTTTTGCGGATTTTGCTTCGGTATATTTTTTCTTAACATCCAAATTCAAATCATTGGCTAATTCTATAAGCCGATTTACTTGGTCATCAATTGATTGGATTTGTCTGTCCTCGCTTTCAGAAGATTTGCGGGCATATAAGAAATATGTAATTTTTTCTTTTACCTGTTTCATAACTAAAAGGGACGGTCTGGTTGACCCAATACGCTTGCTCCAAGAGTAGCTTCATCGGCAGACCGCCCCTTTCAAGGGACGAAACTATAAAAAAGCTCTTGGACTTCTAACGTATAGGTCAACACCTTTATTATAACGATTCTATATATGTTATCAAGTTTCTGGTTTCATAATTTTGAACTCAATTAACTGCCTTCGGCACTCTTCAATTACCCCTTTTAATGTAAATGACGGAAGAGGATATGCCTCAATAAATTTCTTAAATTTTTTGTCGGCACGGGCACGGTCTTGTTTGTTATAATGACTATCGCTAATTAACTTTAATTGCAAAGAGCCAGCTTGATGTGTTGCTAAAGACCTGCCAAGCAGGGCATAAGCATTATACAAAGGCATTTTGCAATCTTTCGTAATCTTCAAAAAATTATCTATGGAATATAATGGCATATCTAATACTTGGACATTGATTTCGTTCGCAAATTTATCAAAGCTTTCCAGTAAAATGCTTTGGCAAATTTTATTATTAAAAACCTCATTAAGATGTCTTTCCCTTTTATCGTTGTGGTCTGTCCTCGTCGCAAGGTGTCTTTTAAGAGAAAAACGATTTTGATAGGTTATTTCAAGTCGTAATACTTTATTCGGGAGTAATCCTTGTTTTATTTTTAATGCAGTCATTCTTTCTTCGGTTGATTTGCAATTATCTATAACTTCAGCTCCTTTATCATATAGCTTCCAACCCACTTGTTTATTATAGATTCTACCGCAAAAACCAAGCTCCGAAGCCTCATTATAATAAGTGTCCCTAAATTTGTTATAGTTTTTTCCTATGTCAAAAAATGGAACTAATTTAAGGAACTCAATGGGGCGAGCATAATCATCGGGAAGAATGAAATTAAAAGCAAAAGCAATGGATTTTATATTACTTGTTCTAATTTGCTCTCGTGATATTTGAAACCCGTTAAATATGAACTTTAACTTATCAAATAAACCATCTATTAACTTCGCATAATCAATTTCGTCTATGCCGAAATAGTTAGTCCCATAAAGTATCTTTGGAGCTGAAAATTCAATATCAATGTTTTCCGTATAAAACTCAGCCCCAAATTGGCTTTGCCGTTTTTTTATGGTTATTCTCGGCAAATAAGCGTCCCTATTTGCATCGGGGTTAAATATGTATCTAAAATTTTCAGAGCTTCTGATTGGTTTGAACTTAGTTAAGTATCTTTCTTCTATCTCCAATCTTTCTATTTGTAGTGTAATAGTGTCTATTATCATTCTTAAAGTGATTACTGCGTTGTAGTATTACTCCTTATGACCTTTTTGAATTCTTGATATTCTTTTTCAGTAATTGGCTTATAGACAAGTTGAACCATCCGAAGCAGCTTAGCTCCCTTTTCATAGGCTTCTTCCTTACTTAGCTCTTCGCCAAAGTGTTTTTTGTAGAGAGCTTGGAATTTTTCAACTTGCTCGTCGGATAACATAAAATTACTCGCTATAAATGCGGTTTTTAAGATTTTTCTGATTATTGAACAAGATTAGGGCTGGGAGTTTAATTTTATTATTGAAGTAATCAACCATTATCCCCTCAATATCCTTTTCTTCCTTAAAAACAAACCGCACTTTCTTGGGATTAGTTTTGTCTAATTCAAGTAATTTATAGTCAAGCGTTATCAAGACGGTGGCCAGTCCCAAATCATAAGTTGAAAAATTTTGATTCATAATCGTTGTTTTGTAATTTTAATTTTTCTTCTCTTATTACTGTTCGTGAAAATTCACTGGAAATTATGAACAAATCAAAAAGCCCCTTAAAATCGGGGCTTTTAATGCTATTTTGTTATCGGTGATTTCACGGTTGGTCGTTTATCTGCGGGGCTTCTTCTTCAAGGTATTTCTTCAATTCCAAATCATCTTCATCATCGCTTGACTGATTGTTTGGCTTATTATTCTCAGCTACGAGGCTCATTCTAATCTTATATGTTTTCTCTTTGTTATAATCCGAAAACGGGTCGTCGCTAATTTGGAAATAGGTCTTAAGAGTATCTGATAGAATCTGCTTTCGTTTTTTAACGGCATCAATATCCTTTTGTGATAAGTCTTTATTATTTTGCCACGACATTTCGCCATTCCTTTTGGCCAATTCTAATAAAAGTTCCCATTGCTTATTGGGTAGTTTCTTTTTCTCATCCATAAATCCCATTTCTTCAAAAGTTGTTTGAGTGGTTTTGTCTCTTGTTTTTATTATTACTTCTTGACCGTTAAGAAAGGCCATAGTAATTTCTTCCCACGTTAGACTTGGGGGAAAATTATGAATAGATATTTTCTTATTTTTAGATTTTTGGAATACAACTCTTTCTTGGAGTCCCTTAATCTGTAATTCGGGCATACTTGTAATCTCAATTTTTGTGGTTGGGGGTCCTTTATCTTCCTTATCCTTTTCTACTTCTTTTGTTTTTTCTTTAAGTTCGGATAAGTAAAGCATTATGTCGTTTAATTGTTTCTGTTTATCTGGCTCTGCTAAAATATCGCTGGCGTTTTGTTGTTGATAAGTCATTTCAATTTCGCCGAACCTCGCAGATAATTCTCGCCTTATTACATCCCAGTCAATTTTTCCATCCATTTCTTTTTCAGCAGAAAATAGGTTCGTAAACGGTTTTCGGTATTTCTTATTTTTTTCAAACTCTTCACGAGGTCCGTAGGGAGGCAATTCATTAATAATTTTCCATATAGATTCATCTAATATTAAATACTGCTTGTTTAATTTTATAATTTCTTCTTGGGTTAATTTATTGAAATTTTGACAGAATGTTTCTACTACCGCCATAAAGGCTATATAAAATTTTCTCAATAAAGATATCTTTTCTTTATATTCTTCACTATCTTCGGTAATTCCACTGTCTGTATAACCGATAGCGTTGATTGGAAAAAGACTCACTGAGCCATTTTCTCCATAGAACATTTCAATCCCATCATATTTCAGATAATTTTTAATTTTCTCTTGAAAAATTTTAGCTTTTTGCTCGTCCCCGCTGTGCATCAGTGGATGGCTCGCTTCTTCAATAATGCTGAATAATAATTTTTGGTCCTTTGGCTTATCTGAAGTGGCAAGTTTTATAAAGACATCATTTATCATACGCCATTTTGTCTGGGGATATTCAATCAACTCTCTTTTGACACCAAAACCTGTTAAAAATCCTATAAGATTTATACCACTATCTAAATCTCCAATTTCTTTAGAAATAAGCTCTAATGTTTTTGGTTTAATAATGGGTTTGTTATTTTCTTCCGAAGCCATAGTAATTTTTATTGTAATTTTCTTCATTCTGCCTCTTTTTCCGTTATTTTTCAACCCAAATTCTTTCTTTTTTTACTATTTTAAGATACTATAAAAATAACAATTTTAACAATGAGACTAAGCCTTACGGCCAAGCGTAGGGTAGAAAACGGTTCAAGTATGTCAAACGAAAAACTCCTTTTGAGAGAAGTTGAATCTCTAAAAAAAGAAATAAAACAGCTCAAGTCAAAGAAAAAATACGGGCTTGTTTGGGATTGGGAAAAAACCCCTGAAAATGTTGTTGAGTTTTGTCAAAAAAAATTACCTATTCTCGTAGAGGAAAAAGATAAAGAGATTAAAACGGATAACGAAAAACCAGTAAATGTTCTTATTGAGGGGGATAATTATCACGCTCTCTCTGTTTTGAATTACACCCACGATAAAAAGATAGATTTAATTTATATTGACCCGCCCTATAATACTGGAGCCAAAAATTGGAAATATAATAATAATTTTGTGGATAAGGAAGATGTTTATAGACATAGCAAGTGGTTATCTATGATGCATCACAGACTAAATTTAGCCAAGAATTTATTAAAAAAAGACGGGGCTTTAATCTGTGCTATAGATGAAAATGAACAGGCACATCTCGGTATCTTACTTGAAGAAATTTTTAATGCATTTGAGCAACACACAATTACGATAGTTCATAATCCCAAAGGCGTCCAAGGAATAAATTTTTCTTACACGCACGAATATGCAATTTTCGTGATTCCCAAAAATAAAAAAATAATTGTAGACCGAGACCTAACAGAGTCAGAAATGTATATTTCTAATCTTAGAAATTGGGGCAACGAATCTCTCAGAACCGACGCAAAAAATTGTTTTTATCCAATAATTATAAAGAAAAACAAAATAATAGGTTTCGGCGATGTTGCTCCAGATAATTATCATCCGAAAGCTTCAAATGAAAGGAAAAAAGACGGAACAATTTTTATATGGCCAATAGACAACAAGGGGGTTGAAAGAAAATGGCGTTATGCCAGACAAAGCGTTGAAGAAATAAAAGATATACTTGTCCTAAAAAATACAGATAAGGAAATACAAGTGCTAATCGCCAAAGATTATGGGATTTATAAAACAGTTTGGTTGGATAAGAGATATGATGCAAGCGAATACGGAACAAAACTTTTAAGAAAAATCTTACCCAATTGCGATTTTGATTTTCCCAAATCACTTTACAATACCTACGATTGTTTATATGCAGTTGTTGGAAATCGCTCCAATGCAGTTGTATTAGATTTTTTCGCTGGTTCGGGCACTACGGGGCACGCTTTATTAGAGCTAAATGCCAAAGATAAAGGGAGAAGGCAATTTATACTTTGCACAGACAATGAGAATAATATTTGCACAAAGGTTTGCTATCCGAGAATTAAAAAGGTTATTGAAGGATATAAGGATATCAAAAAAGAAATTATTAAGGGTTTCGGGGGAAATCTTAAATACTACAAAACAGGATTTGTTGATGCGGAACCAACGGACCAGAATAAAAAAAGGCTCGTTGATAAATCAACCGAAATGTTGTGTCTGAAAGAAGATTGCTTTGACGAAATAAAAAGAAATAAGGGTTATGGCATTTTTACCAATAATCAAGGCAATTACTTAGGTGTTATTTATGATGACGATGGTATTGCTTCTTTCAAAAAAGAAGTTAAAAATATGAATAAAAAGTTTACTGTTTATGTGTTTTCTTTAGACGACAGTGCGAGAGAAGAAGAGTTTGAAGACATTAAAAGATTGGTTGAGCTGAAGCCTATTCCAGCGGTTATTCTTAATGTGTATAAGCGTATATTCAAATGATTGAGCTAAAAAATTATCAGGAGCAGGCCGTAAAAAATCTGCACCAAAAAATTGAAAATTCCTTAAGGTCATCTGAAAATGAGATGGTTGTTTTTCAAGCACCAACTGGCTCTGGTAAAACAGTAATGGTTTCTGAATTACTAAAAGAAATTGTCAAAGATAGGCAGGACGATAAGAAATTTTCTTTTGTTTGGATTTCGGTAAGAATGTTGCACGAACAGAGCAAAGAAAAATTGGAAAATTATTACAATGATGATAGGGTCTTGAAGTGTTCATATTTTGAAAATTTGGAAGACCGCAGAATCGGCGAGAACGAAATTTTATTTATTAACTGGCACAGCATAAACAAAAAAGGGATTAACATCCTCGTAAGAGAAAATGAACAAGACAATAACCTGAACAGCGTAATAAAAAATACGAAGGAAGACGGCAGGATAATTATTTTGATTATTGACGAGAGCCATCATACGGCTGGTTCTGATAAATCAAAAGAGCTGGTTGAAATTATCAATCCTAAATTGGCCTTAGAGGTTTCTGCCACGCCAAAATTAGGAGAAAACGCCGCAGACAAAGAAAAAATCCGATTGTCAGATGTTAAAGCGGAAGAAATGATTAAATCCGAAATCTCAGTGAACCCAGAATTTTTTGATATTAAAATTGGCACCAAAAGCTCGGACGAAGTGGTTATAGAAGAAGCCCTTAAAAAAAGAGTGGAGCTTAGCAAAATGTATCAAAAAGAAGGTTCAAAAATAAACCCTCTGATGCTTATTCAGCTCCCAGACAATAAAGCTGGCTTAACCAGTAAAAAAGAAGAAGTTATAAAGATTTTAGACAAAAACGGAATAACTGAAAAGAATAGGAAATTGGCCATATGGTTATCGGAAGATAAATCAAACACCCTGCCAACTATTGAAAAAAATGATAATGGCGTTGAGGTGTTAATTTTCAAACAGGCTATTGCTCTTGGCTGGGATTGCCCAAGAGCTTCAATCTTAGTAATTTTTAGAGAATCAAAAAGTTTTACTTTCACAATACAAACAATCGGCAGAATAATGAGAATGCCTGAATTAAAATACTACTTAAAAGAACCAGAATTAAATAAGGGCTTTGTCTTCACCAATCTACCCAACATTGAAATTACAGAAGATTACGCAAAAGATTATATGACGGTTTATGAAGCGAAGAGAGACAATAAGCTTTACAAAAATATATCATTGGCGTCAATCTATCTAAAAAGACAGAGAGAGAGCGAACCCGTCTATCTGGAGAATTTCCTAAAATTTTTATAAAAATAGCGGACAAGAGTGGGCTGAAAGAAAAAATAAATCTTAAACCATCAAAGATAATCAATCCAATAATCGCAGATGGTAGAATAGTTGATGTTGATAAATCTGGTGAAATTGAACACAAAGGAACAATAAGTATCGCTCTAAACGAAAAAGAATTACAAGATAGGTTTGATAAATTTATTGTCCAAAATTGCAGTCCTTATGCTCCAGCAGATTCCAGCGATAGAATGAAGACCGCTATTTATCAGTTTTTTAATCAAAAATTTAAGTTTGAAAAATATGACCCGAAGGCTCAAAAGATTGTTTTGGGCGAAGAAAATATCCAGTTATTCGTAGATAATATAAATTTAGCAAAAGAGCAATACAAAAAAGAGGTTGTTGAAAAATTAAGCGGGAAAAGGGAGCTACAAGAAACACCTAACTGGGAAGTGCCATTATTTGTCAGCTATAATAGCAGATACAAGGCCGAGGGACAGCCCCTTTCTGCTCTAAAACCCTTTTATACGGCCAAAGAAAGCGAACCAGAGCGGTTATTTATAGATACCCTCAACCATTCCCGAAAGGTTAAATGGTGGTATAAAAACGGCGAGAGTGAAATAAAATACTTTGCTGTTCTGAGGAGAGATGACCAAGCATTTTACCCAGACTTTATGGTTCAGTTGAAAGATGGCACTATTTGTATATTTGACACAAAGAGTGGAATGACCGCCAAAGACGCCAATGAACGAGCCGAAGCTCTACAAAAGTATATTAAAACGCAAAGAAAGAGGGGCAGAAAACTAATGGGAGGCATTGCGGTTTATGTTAATGGCACTTGGAGATACAATGATAGTGAAAAATATAAATATGACCCAAATGATTTATCAAGTTGGAAAGTGTTAAATTTTTTGTAATATGGTTAATCTTTCAAAAGAGAGAATTTTAGAATGGCAAAAGATTTTTAAGGAGGAATACGGCAAGGAGATGTCTTTTGCTGAAGCTTCTGAATCTGCGAACAATCTCGTAGGATTCTTTGATTTACTTCTTAAAATTGATATGAGAGAAAACACTCAAAATTATATAAAAAACAAAGCTAAATGACAATTCACATTAGATTAAAAGAAATAAATTGCCAGAAGTGTTCAGCTTGTTTTATTCCCTTCAAGCTAAATTTACCTTGTCCGAATTGTGGAGAGAAGGCACGTGAATTTTCTGATTTTCTATCAGAACTTATTTATTCTATGAAATATCACAAGATGCTTTACGGATATTTTACCCCGCCAGCGTGGTTGGGGTCTTCTTTAATTGAAGAAATTCAATATGCCATCTATAAAATTTTTGATGAAATAGAAGCCGAAAAATTAACAAACCCAGAAAAAATAATCTCTTCTTCGCTTTTTACTACGGGTTTTAATGGGAAAGAATACCTAAAAAAACACATAGAAGATATTGCTTTGGCTATTTACGAAGATTACAAAATTAAGCCAAATTCATATCAAAGGGAGAATATAAACATAGAAATTCCAACAATAGAGAAATCAGCCCTTTTGCCTTAAATAAGTAATTTATATAAATTAAATACTATCTTTGGATATGAATAAGATAAAAACCAATTTAAGAAAGGCGATTTCCCAGAGCCCGTCTATATCTAAAAAAGAATTAAAAGGATACAACACTAAAAGAGAAAGGGAATCAAGGCAGATGGGAGAAGAATTGGTTAGAAATTTGAATAAAAACCTCAAGCAACCCAGAAAGATTTCAAACGCTAAGGAATTGGCGAGAGCATTGGAAAAAGAACTAAAAAAACGAGGCATATCAGAAAAAATAGAATTAAGGCAATTACAACCTACGAATGAATATGAAGTGATATTTAAGCCAACTAAAAAATAATTATGATAAAAGAGCCTTTCGTTCAGGAAAAAGTTATAGATTATTTATCTAAAAAGGGATTTAACAAACCTATAAAACCAACTGGATTAAGAGAACACGGGGTTGATATAAAAATGAAACATAAAAATTGTGGTTGGTATTTTTTAGTTGAATGCAAAGGCGACCCAAGTAAAAATGTTATTTCCCCCGAAGGTTGGCGAAGCAGTGCTATGAATTCCGCATTAGGGCAAATTATTACAAGAATGCACACGGATAGAAAATCAATATACGGGGGCTATAACTACGGGATTGCGTTCCCTTACTCGTTCCGAAACAGAGTTTTAGATAAAATTCCCTATTATGTTTGCAACCGATTAAGAATCACTATATTTTTGGTAAAACCCAATGGAGAAATTGAGGAATACAATCATAGAAAATTAAAAATTATTCAAAATAACAAAGGTGATGCAAAACAACAATATGCCAGACGAAGAAATAAAAAGAATAATGGAAGAGTATGATTTAGATGAAGACGATGCCGAGCGTGTGCAAGAAATTACAGAGGAATGGGGAATTGATGAATCCGAAGCAGTTGAGCTTTTAGATGATTTATAAATATGATTTCTAAAAAAGCGTTAGAAGAATTCAAAAAGATATATAAAGAAGAATTTGGTTCGGATATTTCCGATGAAGAGGCGTTAGAAAAGGCAACCAATCTGTTGAATCTCTTTAGGGTAATTTATAAACCCATTAGAAAAGATTGGATAAAAGACAAAGAAGACACCAAAAAAGCCGTTGATGAAGCGGCTGAACGATTAGCAGAGATTATGATAGCTCAGATTGAATTAGAGAGGGCAACTAAAGAGAACGAATAAAAACCCAGAAACACTGGGTTTTAATTTTAACTCACCATTTTAGATTTTATTGATGGGGTTGGTCTCCAAAGCCAAAGATTGAATTTTTCTGCACTGGGTAGGGTCGGAGCACTTAAAGAACACTTCAAAACATTTTCAATATAAGTTATCATCTCTTGCCTATCTTTTGATATATTTTCTGTCGGCTGGTTTAATTTTGCTGACACGGCTCCTATTATTAAATCACAAAATTGAGGGAATGAGCATATTTTTGAATCGCATTGAGAAAGGTGATTTATTGATTGCTTAATTTTGCCCTTAACTAAAGACATTTCTAAAAAGCTTTTTAGATTTATGCTCTGGTTTCTCATCCAACCCTCTTCATCAATTAAGATGTCAAAAGACGAAATTCCCTTTGTTTTATTTATTTCTCTCTTTAAGTGTCTACTTATTAGTAAATAACAGAAACTTGATAGCATTTCTCCATCGTTGGCAAAACAATTAGTAGATGGATATAATTTTTTATTTCTTATAATTATTTTAACCCCAGAAGAAAATTGCTTAAGGCTTATATCTACAAATTCTTTATACTCTTTTAATTTTTGCGGAGTAATTTTTTCCCACTTTATTTCACCCCAAAGTTTGTTTTTTAGCCGAAAACTAATAACAGCTTCCTCATATTTAGGAAGCTGTTCTTTTTTTATCCAAGTAGACCCTATTACCCAATACTTATCAGTTTTCAATTGACCACTAATATCGCAGTAGATAAACATAAAAAAGCCAATATGGAACAGATAACCCTATAAAGCAAAAAGCTTGGTAGTTATTTTATCAAGAACTTTTTCATATTTGGTTTCTCTGCCATTGGTCGCTATCCTATAAGCCTCTACATTAGACTTTTCCAATTCAATCACTTCTTTTATGATTTTGGCGTCTCCTGCCGAAACCTTTATATTTATTTGTTTAGATTTGTCCTTGTTCATTTTTATACATTATAACATTAAAGAAGTCCTTGCAATAGTGGAAAAATTTACTTTATAGATAATTAGATTATCGCCAAATCTGGTATTTTAGTCAAATCTGGGATATAAATATACTCAGAGGACTGCTGGATGATAGTTCTAACATCGTTCACGATGTCCCGCCAATTTTCACTTTTTGTGAAATTGAAATCTTGATTATAAAAAATATTCGTATTTTTGACGGTAAAATTATGAAAGTCCTCAGTACTTAGGTTAAATGGTTGATAATATAATTTATGAAGTCGTCATATCAAAATAAAAAATTTGCGGAATATTGGGAAAAAAGAGTTGGTAAATCGGGCGAGGTTTATAAAAGGATGGTACTTGATCCAATCATGTTTGATACGGTTGGAATTTTTAGTGATAAGAAAATTTTAGAACTTGGTTGTGGGAACGGTTATCTTGCGCCGAAATTAATAGAGCAGGATCCAAAGTCAATAATTTTAATGGATATTTCAAGATATAATTTGGAGTTTGCAAAAGAAAAATGTACTGATTCAAGAATAACTTTTCTCGAACAAGACGCCACAAAAAAATGGCAGGTGAATAATAACAGTATTGATGTTATTTATTCCAATATGATGTTGAATGAGGTCGAAAATATAAAAACACCTATTGAGGAAGTTTTTCGGGTTTTGAGAAAAGGTGGTGTTTTGATATTTTCTGTTATTCATCCATCTTGTGCTTTATTTATTTTTGCTCAAGGAAAAGCAGGAGTTGAGTCAAATAATATAGAAGGACTTGGTAATTATTTTCGGCGTGGTGTTGTAAAATATACAATGGGATTTGATAGTAAAAATAATTTTTCATTTTTTTCATTTTAATTAAAGTTTGAGTAATGAAAAGAGAGCTTAGATAAGGTTCCATCCATTAAATTTAGATAATTAGATTTAGATATTTTCAAATAGACACTATCAGATATTTAGTTTTAAATATAAATATTATTGTATTATATTTTTAGCGAGGTCGATTTTAAGGATAATTTAAAAAATATTTAATTAAAGATATAAATGTGAAAAAATATAATTTTATTAAGAGATTTCTTACTAAGAGCGTATTTTGGTCTAGGTTTTATTATTTTTTCATGGAACATACGGGACTACAGTGGTTGGTTTATTTTTTTTATCCTATTAATTTTTTACAGAAATATAGTATTTTTAAATATTTTTTATATAAAATAATACGTCCTAATTCTACAGTAATGGCAATTTTTATGTGTCCATCTTATAATTGTCAATTAAATTGTAGACATTGTTATGAAGAGAAAGGGGATAGTAGTCTATTTTTAACTACGGAAGAGGTTAAAAAAATTATAGATGATTTTTATAATTTTTTACATGGTTTTCATATATATTTTTGTAGCGGAGAAGTTTTATTAAGAGATGATATAATGGAATTGATTAATTATGCTTTTAATAAGGGTATTTTTTCTAGTGTTGTTACTAATGGTATTTTGTTGAGCGATGATAAAATTAAAGAATTAAAAAAAGCTGGAGTTGGTCAGATTATAGTATCTATAGATTATCCCGATAAAGATAAACATGATGAATTAAGAGGATGTAGTGGATGTTACGACAAAGCTTTGGTCGGATTGAAGAAATCTATAGAAAACGGACTTAGTACTACAATATGGACTTACGTTTCTGCTTTTAATGAAAATGATTTAGAAAAACTTAGATCTATGGGTGAACAATTGGGTGTTTCAAATATTTTTTGTTATTTTCCTTTATTGTCTGGCAAAATGACAGATAAAGATAATTTAACTTTTCAAGATAGAGAAAGAATCAGAAATAAAGTAAAATACCCGATAAGATTAGAGTTTCCTACAGAAAAAACTAAATGTGTTGGGGCAGGAATAAGACATATAGCTGTATTGCCTTCGGGAGAAATTACTCCTTGTTCAGTAGTTTCCTGTTCATACGGAAATATTAGAAAAGATAACTTAAAGGAAGTTTTTGTTAAATTGAAAAAAGATTGTGCTAAATTTAATAATGAATTTACCGGACAATGTATGATTAATAATCCTAAATATAGAGAAACACACGTTATAAGAAAGTCTTAATGAAGAGCATTATTTATTGATTTTTTAAGATAAAAATAATTAGTATTAAAATAATTTTTTTATGTCTTTATCTATAGGTATAGTTGGTTTACCTAACGTCGGTAAATCAACCTTATTTCAACTTATTACAAAAAAACAGGTTGATTGCCAGAATTATCCTTTTTGCACCATTGATCCGAATATCGGTGTTGTTGCTGTTCCCGATGAAAGAGTGGATAGGTTGGCTGAGCTTACTCATTCTATTAAGAAAATATATAACACAGTGGAATTTGTTGATATAGCCGGTTTAGTAAAAGGAGCTAGTAAGGGAGAAGGGTTGGGAAATAAATTTTTGGCTAACATCAGAGAAGTGGATGCTGTGGTTTATGTTCTTCGTGTTTTTTTAAATGAAAAAATAATTAATGTTCAGCAGGGGATAGATGCTTTAAGAGATAAAGAAATTTTGGAGACAGAGCTGATTTTAAAAGATTTGGAAACAATAGAAAGCAGAATACATAACGTTCAGAGCGATGTGAGAGCCGGTAAAAAAGAAGCAATTAAGGAATCAGAGATTTTAAAAAAAGTGTACGATTTTTTGGCTCAGGGAGAATCTTTAGTTGATAAGTCTTGGAATGAAGATGAAAAAAAGATGTTATTAAGTTATCAATTACTTACTTCAAAACCGAGATTGTATTTGTTTAATGGCGAAGAAGAAGATGTTACTTCTGAACTAAAAGAAACTTTTAATAAAAATAATTGGCCGTTTTTAGTGGTTGATGTGTTAACTGAATTTGAATCGGCGGATTTAAGCTCAGAAGAGAGAGTATCTATAGGATTGCCGGCGGATTTGAAGATAAATGAATTAGTAAAAGAATCTTATAAATTGCTTAATTTGATAACATTTCTGACAACCGGATCTGATGAAACTCGTGCTTGGACTTTGAAAAAAGGAAAGATGGCTCCTCAGGCAGGCGGGGTAATACATAGTGATTTTGAATCTCATTTTATAAGAGCCGAAGTTATTAATTGGAAAGATCTTTTGGACGCGGGCGGATTTGTGGGAGCCAAAGAAAAAGGGCTTATCCGCACGGAAGGAAAGGAATATGTGATAAAAGATGGAGACGTTATTGAGATAAAGAGCAATGCTTAATCGGTTTGCTATTAAAATTAAAGTTTAATAGAATAAATATATGAAAAATACTGCTTTAATTTTGGGCGTTATTGTCTTAATTTTTTGCGGAGCTGTTTGGTTAAAAAACGGCGGGAAGTTTGTTAATCAACCCGTTGTTAATTTACCTGTAGTTGATCAAAAGACTAGCCCGCAGACAAAATCGATTGAGATAAATGATTCTACTAGCACATATACGGTTGATATTAAATATCCGGAATTTTCTGATTTATCTAATTCCGAAGCTCAAAAAACCGCAAATGACCTGTTTAAAAAAGGGATAGATCAAAATATAGCTGATTTTAAAAAAGATGTTGCTGATAATTCTATAAAGGAACCTGATTTACCCCCAAGTTCTTTACAAATTGATTATGAAGTAGTTTATTTGACGGATAATGTGACAAGCGTTAAATTGAGCAGTTTTTACTATATTGCCGGTATGGCTCATCCTAATTCTTTTTATTCTGTTTTTAATTATGATTTAAAGAATAATAAAGAAATATTATTGCCGGATTTTTTTAACTTAAACAGTGATTATTTAACAGTTCTTTCTGGTATTTTCGTAAAAGATTTAATAGAAAAGTTAACTCCTACCGGTTATTATGTGGAAGATTTTGTAAAAGTAGGAACAGAACCTAAAGTAGATAATTTTTCAACATTCGTTTTTAGTAAAGATAAAATAACTTTTATATTTAATGTTTATCAGGTAGCTCCTTATGTTGCAGGCCCCCAATTAGTAGATGTTTTTTACGATAAAGTAGCCGAGTTTAATAATCAAAGTGATTTAATAAAATTAATTAAAAATATATGAAAAAATCAAAAAAACTTACTCTTTTAGTATTGCCTGAGAAATTAGGTATTTGTCATTTGAGTCAAAAAAGTAAGATTCCTTTATGGGCGGAAGAAGGTATTTCTTTTTCGTCTATAGCCAGAACCGAAAAAGAATTATCGATTATTTGTTCTCAAGAAAAAATACCGGGAGGGGTTCTTTTTGAAAAAGATTGGAGAGCTTTTAGAGTTGAGGGGCCTTTAGGTTTTATTTCAACAGGAATTGTTTCCTCTTTGTCGGTTCCTTTATCTAAGGCTAAAATTAGCATAATGTATATTTCTACTTATGAGACGGATTATGTTTTAGTTGAGGATGAAAATCTTGAAAAGGCCGTAAAGATTTTAAATAAATTTTGTAGTGTTAAAAAATAAAAATTATATAATAATTAATTTTGTGGAAAAAACTATTTCAAATTTTAAAAATGAATGTTTGTCGGAAAGATATCCATCTGCTTTTAAAGTTGAAATTACTTCAAGATGTAACTTAAAGTGCATTACATGTCTTCATGGTTATTTTGAAAGACCTGACGCAGACATGTCTTTCGAAGATTTTAAGAGTATTATTGACAGATCTCCCAATTTGAAATTAGTTGATTTTACCGGGGTCGGAGAAAGTCTTTTAAATAAAGATTTTTTAAAGATGCTTAGATACGTAAAATCAAAAAAAATACGAGCTACATTTTATGATAATTTTTGTTTTATTGATAAAAAGACAGCTGAAGAATTAATTGAAATAGGGGTAGATGAAATCGTTGCATCCATAGATGGTGCCACTAAGGAAACATATGAAAAAATAAGAATTGGATCTAATTTTGAGATAGTTATTAATAATGTTAAGAATTTATTTGAATTAAGAAAAGAAAAAAATGTAAATTTACCTAAAATTTTTTTTAATTATGTAATTAGTAAGTATAATTTTGGGGAGATTGTTAAATTTGTTGAGTTAGTCAGTTCTTTAACTAAAGGAGAGAAGACGGAGATTATTTTTTGGGGTATGTTTTCGCCTGAAGGAGTACTTGAAAAATTTAAAACTCCATATAGTTCTGAAATAATAAAAAATACCGTTCAAATGGCAATAAAGAGAGGAAAAGAATTGGGTATTTTTATTATTCATGACTTTAGCTTTCCTCAACTTCCAATAAAAGAATGTGTTAATTATTCTATGCCGTTTATTTTTGTTACAGGTGAAGTTATCCCTTGTTGTCAAGCTAAAAAAATAAATCAAGATCTTAAAAAGATTTTTTTAAATAATATTTCTTCACAAAATATTGGGGAGGATATGATAAAAAAATTTAGAGAGATATTGGATAGTAAGAAATATAAAAATTTTAAAAAAGAAAATTCTTTAGGAAACATATTTGATCAAGACTTTAAAGAAATATGGCATAGTAAAAAATATAGAAATATTAGAGAAATGTTGCGTCAGGGAAAGGTTCCTTCTTTTTGTAAAAATTGTCCTTATTATAAAATTTAAAATAGATAAAAATCTTGATAAAACTGTGGAAACTTTGGATAAATTCTATAATTTTTAAAAAAATAAAAATTAATTTTATGGAACAAATTTTTTTAAATCCGGTATTTCTTATTTTTATTGTTCTTTGGATCACGCCTTGGAAGGGTGTGGCTTTGTGGAAAGCGGTAAAGAATGGACACAAAAACTGGTTTATTGCTTTACTTATTTTAAATACCATTGCGATTTTGGAAATTACCTATATTTTCTATTTCTCGAAACCGAAACAAAATGTTGAACAGCTCGATAGAAGAAATTAAAAATCGTCTGGATGTAGTTGAAGTAATAGGATCTTACATCAAGGTTTATAAAACTGGGGCTAATTACCGGGCTGTTTGTCCTTTTCATTCAGAAAAGAAACCTTCTTTTTTTATTTCTCCTGCTCGTCAAATTTGGCATTGCTTTGGTTGCGGAACTGGGCATAATATTTTTGATTTTGTGATGAAAATTGAAGGAGTTGAATTTGGAGATGCTTTGAGAATTTTGGCTCAACGGGCCGGTGTGGAATTGAAAAAGCCGACTCCTCAAGATTTGGCTTGGCAGAGTGAAAGAGTTAAGCTTTATGAGATATGCGAACTGGCTACTAAATTTTTTGAAAAACAGCTCGAGGAAAGCAAAGTAGGAGAAGAGGCCAGAAAATATCTTTTGGCAAGAGGATTAAAAGAAGAGTCTCTTTCTAAATGGAGATTAGGATATGCTCCGGATGTATGGCAGAGCTTATCTGATTTTTTGACTTCAAGAGGTTATAAAAAAACGGAAGTTGAAAAATCTGGCTTGGGTTTAACTTCAGAAAAAGGTTCTTTTTATGATAGGTTTAGGGGTAGAATTATTTTTCCGGTATTTGATTTTAATTCTCAAATTGTCGGGTTTGGTGGCAGGGTTTTTAAAGATAAGGATAATAAAGAGATAGCAAAATATGTTAATACTCCGAGCACTCTTTTGTATGATAAGAGCAATATTCTTTACGGTTTAGATAAAGCCAAAGTTGAAATCAGAAAAAAAGACAGTTGTGTTCTAGTCGAGGGATATATGGATTGTATTATGGCTCATCAGGCTGGTACCGAAAATACGGTTGCCACTTCAGGGACTGCTTTAACTCCTGGGCAGTTGAAAATTTTAAAGAGATATACTGAGAATTTAACTTTGGGGTTTGATATGGATGTAGCCGGAGAAGGTGCCACTAAAAGGGGAATAGATTTAGCTCAGGTTCAGGGATTTAATATTAAAGTTGTCAGACTTCCTGAAGGTAAAGATGCAGCTGAAATTATTTTTAAAAATCCAAAAGAGTGGGAAGAAGCTTTATTAAATCAAAAATCAATTTATGAGTTTTATTTTGAGTCTGCTTTTTCTGGTAGGGACGCAGAGAATCCGGAAGGAAAAAAAGAAATTTCAAAAATATTATTGCCTGTTATTAAGAAAATACCAAACCAAATAGAAAAATCTTTTTGGATACAGAAATTATCTAAAAAATTAAAAGTAAGAGAAGAAGAGGTGAGGGAAGAATTAAAAAAGGTTAAGTTAGAAGAAGAGGTGTTTGGTTTAGAACCGGAAGAAATGGTAAATCTTCCTCAGAAATCAAGAAGAGATTTATTAGAAGAGAGGCTTTTGACAATGGTATTGAAGAATCCTCAAAACATTGAATTAGTTGAAGAAAATTTATTTTCTTTTTTTTCTCCTCAAAGCCGGGAAGTGTTGGAAAAGTTGAAAAAGAAGGAAAGTTCTGAGTTGGAGTTTTTTAATTATCTTTGTTTAAAGGCTGAAATTGAGGAGTTGGAAGAAAAGGAGGTTTTATCTGAAATAGAGTTTTGCTTAAAGGAAATTCAATTTTTGGATGCGAAAAGTAAAATGGGTGAA
>Ga0247841_10005361_pt1 | contig 20820 bp, 16 predicted proteins | sample LaCruzMarch2015__2_FD_192410 | JGI IMG/M metagenome (GOLD analysis project Ga0247841, IMG submission 192410) | Freshwater microbial communities from meromictic Lake La Cruz, Castile-La Mancha, Spain - LaCruzMarch2015_18m | ecosystem: Environmental > Aquatic > Freshwater > Lake | place: Spain... | reverse complement strand
GTACTCGCGCACCTGCGCGTTACTGTTGGTGCGGCCATGAAACGCCACGATCAGCGGCGAGGGCGTATTGGCATCGGCGGTGGCGGGGCGCGTGAGGAGGTACGTTCTCTCCTGCCCCGCTACCGTGAGCGTGAGTGAAGGGTTGCGGGCGGATTTGCCGCATCCGGGCGAAAGATTGGGGATCGCGCGGTCTTCATCGTGCCGCACGTAGCGGGCGATCAGGTCGGCGGCGCGCTCGCGCGTGATGGGCGCCCACGGCACGTAGGACCAGCTTAAGAGGATCTTCTTCACATCGAGCTCATCCACGTACGGCTGGTACCAGTGCTCCCCGCTGCCTTCGGCGATCTCGCTTCCGTACGAAAGCACCGCCATCTTGATGGCCTCTGCAAAAATGATCGGCTGATCGGGCTTGAAGAGAGAGCGCGAGCCCACAGTGTAGCCTTGAATAATTCCACGGCGCTTGGCCGCGCACACGAACGGCGCGAACCACGCGTCGGCGGGGACATCGGCAAAGCAATCTTCCGTCACCGGTTCGGCGGCCCCTTTGCTACGGAAGACGAGCTTCAGGAACTCCGCGCGGTTGACCGTGTCTTTGGGATGAAAGAGCCCATCCGGGTACCCGCCGATGGAACCTTTGTCTTTGAGGTAGGCGACGCTCTCTAGGTAGCCGTACCACGATTTTTCCATATCCGGAAACGGCGGTGCAGCAACAGCTTCCGCATGCATGAAAGGCATGAGCAATCCGCAGAGAAGCACGATACATCCAAGAGCGTTGTGATCTTTGCGCCTGCTCATGGAGGTGAGCATAGCGGAGAACACACATAGACGCGGCCCTTCGCGGCCGCGGGTAGCAAAATAATTCCTGACCGCGGGTTGAACAATGATTCCTCACAGCATCACCTCCAGTTTCCCCACCATGGAATGATGGACGGAGAAGGCCATGCGAAGGAAGCGGCCGTCTTCGGAGACATGCAGCTCCCTGCCCTCGGCCAATTTTTTGTATGCAAAGATACGGCGTGGAACTGAAGAGTCCCACGCCGTGTGTTGAGAGGAATGTGTACTGCCTAGTGCACGTCGATCCCCGGCGGGATGATCTTGGACCGCAGGAGATGGTAGGTGACGTCTGGGTGGCGGGCAAAGAGGCTCTGGGGCATACGAGAGTCTTGGATGTTGTTGGCGATCATCCACGCCAGCATCCAGATCACGATGGCCGGTGAATGGTGGCCGGGGCACCAGAAGCTCAGTTTCTTCGACTTCTCGAGAACTTCCTTGGCCCCAACAGTCACGGCCCTGCTCGGGATCAGACTCACGTCTCCGCCCGTAGAATGCCGCGCATCCTGCGCGATCGTCCACGGGTGAAGGGTGACGATTCGTGTCCGAAACCGGGCGTACTCGTCGGGTGTGGGTGGCCGTTCTGCCCACGGGCCTTCTTGCGGCACAGGATCGTTGAAGGCGAAATGGCCGAGGTCGCCGATACCACCTTGGGTAATCATAACCTCAACGCCCGGATCGTCCCACACTTTCATGTACGGACCGACGTCCTCGGTCAGGTGGAATACGTTCTTCGGGGCCGGGCGCAGCTTTTCGTCGATCCTGTTGAGCCACCCTTCGATGTTCGCTTTCGCGAACGAGAGCGGGTGGCTCTGAGGGATGGCCATTCCCTCTTCATCGATGAACTCATCCATGGACAGGAAGATGCCGTCGCGCAGGCAGACGTGCATCTCGTTGACGATCCTCCACAGGGGCCCGTGCTGTTCGACCGGTCCGACCGGTCCGCAGATCGCCTTGGGGTTGTCAGGCGTCGAGCTGCTGAGAACTCTGATGTACTCGAGCGCCTCGGCCGCAAAGAAATCCTGTGGCGTGTCGTAGGACACGACACGAAAACGCCCTCCGGATTTCCGGCCCAACGCCAAGACATCATCAAACGTCATTCGCCGGATCTCTTTCATCATGTCCGGCCTTTCCGCCGCGACTGAGGACCAATCCCACCAACCGCGGACTTTTCCTCTATTCACGTTGTTCATGGCTCAATCCTTTTCTTTGCTTTCCTTGTCTTCGAAATCCGAAACAAATCGAACCGACTCACTCGTGCTGCATGGGCCCTCCTTTCACCGGGCATTGAATTACTCGTCAGAACGTTCGATACATTCCTCTATGCTTCCAATGAGCATTGGCAGATATACTTCAGTCGCCAAGAAAGGCGAATTCAAAGCATACCTAGGGATATTGTGGCTAATATGAAATTATATTCAAGTATAAATATGCCCATAAAAATGCACATCTTCGTTCCCTCACACGCTGCTCTCAGCACCTTCACAGCATCACCTCCAGTTTCCCCACCATCGCATTATTGACGGAGAAGGTCATGCGCAGCGACCGGCCGACTTTGGAGACATTCAAGACTCCCCCCTCGGCCTCATCCACTTTGTAGCCAAGAGCCACCAATGCCTTCTGCACCGCTTCGCGATCCGCAACGGTCGTCTGACGTGGGAAGAGGTACGTGAGCCAAAGCCCGCTTAAGTTATCGGTCATCTTCACCTCACCAAACACTTTTTGGAGGATGGGGAGGAGCTCCGCATGGATCTGCCGACTCTTCTCGGTTTCCAGTTTGGCCTCGGTGGCATTGTCGAAATTGATCTGCGGGTACGTGGCAGCCGTGGAAGCCGTGGCCGGAGCGGTCGCCTGACTGGTGGAGGACTTCCTTGTGCTCCTGTTCCTCACAGTTGAACCGCCGGTCTTTGCCTTTGAACTTGCGGCCTTTGTATTGGACGTTCCGGTACTCAGCGTGCCGCACACCGGCGTGACCGGCGCGCGGGCAGGGGCCACGATGGTGCGCTCTTTGTCTTTGATATCCGAGAGCACGGCTTTGACTGCTTTGTTGACCGGAAGCTTCAGCTCCTCCGTAGCAACACTCATGCTCTGCATGATCAGCTGCGAAGTCTGGTCCGCAGCCGTCACCTGCCCGCCATCGGCGATGACACCGGCGCCGCTCACGTTCCCGTTGGCATCCGCTTTGATCAGGAGCGCTTCTTCGTACGGCTCCATGCTCCCCATGATCATGTGCTCCTCGGTCGTGATGATTCTGCCCGAGAGCGCAATGCCGCCGTCCTTCGTCGGCTGCATGTCGAAACCGGCCGCATCCCGCTCGATGTCGATCTTCTTCACCCACCGCGGATTCATTTCGCTGTCCACCTTCATCACCTCCACATTGCCCGCGAAATCCGCAAGATTTTTTGACCCGGCCTTGCGCGTGACCGTGTGCATGATGACGAACGCTCCGTCACTCGTCTTCACGGCTTTCAGGTCCATCCCGAGGGAACCATTGGCGGTCTTGACGCTCCGTGCCCACTGGTACGCCCCCTGCGCATTCACCTTCACGACCACGGTGGCGACGGGGTCGGTGGGGCTCTTGATCATCGCACCCGCATTGCCGCCGAGCAGCTGCGCGGCATTGAAATAGCGGCCAAACGCGATGAATCCGCCATCGGGCGTCTGTTCCACAGACCGGAAATCGCCGCCGGCCACACGGATGGTCATCTGGTTGATTTTCATGGTTGCTTTCGAAGTGCCCGTCGGCATCGCAAAGCCCATGGACGGGGCCTCGATGCTTTTGGCCCAGAGCGCATTCAGCTTGCTATCCAATTTGATGATTGTCGGCAATGCGCCCGTCGACCAGTCCGACTCGCCCGTCCCCTTGGGATCGATGGCGGCCAGCGCGACAAAACCGCCGTCTAAGAGCATCTGCATGTCGGTCGCCGTCCAATTCATCTTCTTGCTCCACGCGACCTTGCCGTTCTTGTCGAACTTGATCACGGCACTGTAGCCGGGGACGGCGTCGAAATCCGCCACGTCGGAGCCGTATCCGGTCTTCTTGAATTTGGCGAGCAGGATCACACCGCCGTCGGAGGCCGCCCACAGCCGCTGCGGAAAATCCATGCTGTAGTCGCCGACCATCGTGGACCACATCACTTTTCCGCTGGTGTTCACTTTTGTCACGAGCACATCCCCCCAGCCTTCTTTTCTGTCCTCATACGCCGCATCATAGAAATCGATGATGTCCCCCGCCACGACGAAATTGCCGTCACTCGTCTGTACGGAGAGACGCTTCGTTTCCGCCAATACACCCTGTGCCGCACTCTGGCTGCCGAACTGTCTGCTCCAGAGAGCCGTGCCCTTCGCGTCGGTCTTCACGACAAAAGCATTCCACACCCCCATGCCGGAGCTGAGCACGGTATCGCCGGTAACGAGGTACCCGCCTTCTTTCGTGGCGAGAACGCCGTAGCCCTCGGCACGATCGCGCATGCGGTACGTCTTGATGAATGTGTCCGTCGAAACCGGTGTCGCTGCGCAGCTGCCCGAGACATCCGCGCGGTAATCCGAAGATTTTCCGACGGCAAACGTGGTGAGTGCCGCCATCGCCAAAGCGGCAATCGCGATGAGTTTACGATGAGAGAATGTGTGTATGGTCACTATTTGTTATTATAACATAATATTATTATTTTATCAAATTTCATGCTATAGTAGTGGTTATGTCGGACGACCAACACAATACACCGCAAGAACCGAAATACACGGGTGAACTGCGTATTGGAGAAAAAAATATTCCGGTCAGCGCAGATTCACTGGAGATGATGATCGCCAAAACACACGACGCCCTTCAGGGAATGGCTCGGTCAGCAGAGATCGTCAACGTGCATGTCGAACAGTCGCATGATTCTACTGAGCACCGGAAGAAATTGGAGGAGAGTCTCCGTCGCCGTACGGGTCGGCCAAAGGTGGGCGGAGGCGCAAAGTACTTTAACGAGAGCCAGCAATTTCGTACGCATCCGGACGGAACAGTTTTGATGCACGGCATTCTGCACCCGCAAAGCGCCTCAAAAAATCTCACAACACGCATGCATCTCATGCGGGCCCTGCAGACCGATGCATCCACTCCGACCGTGCAGGGTGATCTGCATTTCGAACGGGTTGCGCAGTCCGCTACGTCGGATCAATGCACGCGAGAGCAGTTTGACGCTCTCATTCAGCAATACGAGACCTTGCCCCTCAATGAGGAAATCGACGACGCCGCAGTGCGGCGACTCTGCGCCGCTCTGGGTGCCTGCGGCATACAAACAGAGGAAAGTTGCGAAGGCCACGGTGCGAATCTTCCACAAATCTGGTTTACGTGTCCGGAAGACAAACTTTCAATCCTTGCGGCAGCTCTGCATCATTTGCGGGAAAAGTGGGAAGTGCAGACTCAGGGTCTGTCGCATTATGTCAGTCCTCCGTCAACACTCTACGTCCTTTCTCCAAAGGATGTGTACTGTACCGCATCAAAGGCGGCAGAACGCTATCCCCGTGCCATCCAAGACCTGGATACCTTGGGCCTGACGTTGCTCATGCAACGAAAGCCATCGGAAAAAATATGAAGTCAGTTGACGCTTCTCTACTTCCTCTTCTTATGCTATTTGTTGTTCTTCCTGTTCTTTCGGCCAAACCCGCCCATCCCCCCAAGCTCTTCTGTTTAGAGCATCATATTAGTCAGAGATAATGGTGGCTTTGGAGAAAAAGACGGTCTATCATCAATCGTCATTCGACACATTTTTTTTCCCCATCTACAGTCATGGCTACAGGCACTATCAAGAAGAAGACCGAAAAAGGTTTTGGTTTTATCACTGTCGCGGGTCAGGCCGATGTGTTTTTTCACAATTCAGCCTGCAACGGTCAGTACGACAGTATGAATGAAGGCGACACCGTTACGTTCGACATCGTGAAAGGCGAAAAGGGTCCGAAGGCGGAGAACGTGGTCGCAGCCTAATTCGTTTCTTGCATTCCCCGTGTTCCGCCGAAAGGCGGGCGCGGGGTTTTTGCATGCTCTTTCACTGAACCTCTCCCCCTAGCCCCCTCTCCCCGTTCAGGGCCTCGAACGGCCGAGGGGGGAATATGTGTGGTTATCTCCCCCACCCTGCCCTCCCCCGGAGGGGGAGGGTAACTACTTGAGGAGACTCCCTTCCCCCACCGGGGGAAGGGTTGGGGATGGGGGTTTCGCTTCCTCCTCACTCCCTCCCCTTCTTCGCAATGAGTTCGGGCGGGAACTTAGTCTGCCCTTCGGGACGGAGTGCATGCGCGCCCACGATGAATTCCTTCCACAGGGGAGCCACCACATTCATGCCGTCGGCACTGGGCGACAGGGGCCAGTAATCCGCATTCCCCACCCAGATCCCCAGCACAAACTCTGGGCTATAACCCATCGTCCACACATCGCCCGGAAGCTGTGCACTGCATGTTCCGGATGCAGGATGATAACCGATGCAGCGGTTGGATGTCCCCGTCTTGATGGCAATCTGGATACCGGGAACAGTCAGAGCTTTGTTCCACGCGGCAGTCGGACGCAGGGAGGGATCGCTCAAAATGGACGTGAGCCAGCGTGCGGAGAGCGGCGCAATGGCCTGTGTACCGCCGGCAGGCGAGGTGCTCTGGAGTGTTGTTCCATCCACTGAACGAATGCTCTCGATCGCCGTGAGCGGGCGATAGATGCCGGCATTCGCGAGGGTTGAGTACCCCTGCACCATCTCGAGCAGCGGCACCTCGGCGGCCCCGATCGCCAGCGGATACCCGAAGGCAAACTGGGGATTCGTTTTCCTCTCCCGTTCGCGCACCGAGAGCGGCGTTGTGATGCCGGCCCGCGCTGCCGTCATCAGAACAGGATCTTCGCCCCCCGAGAGAAGCAGCGCCAGAATCGCGGGAATATTGCGCGAAGCCGCCAGCGCGTGGCTGATCGACGTCCAGTCGCGGTAGCCGCCCTCGTAATTCCGCGGATGCTCGCCCCCCAGTGTCAGCGGCGCATCCAGCAGGAACGTATCGGGATTCATCCCCGCAGCGAACGCCGTGGCGTACACGAACGGCTTGAAACTGGAACCGGGCTGACGCGCCACGCGCGCCATGTCGATCATGGTTCCCAGATTGCCATCGCTGTACCCCACATTGCCGACGTAGGCGAGGATGTGCCCCGTCGCGCGGTCCGCCGCCACGAGTGCGATGTTCTTGGCACCGTACAGCGTGCGGATCTCTTCCGCATGCTGAAGCACAATGCGCTCAGCGAGAGACTGAAATTGCGGATCGAGCGTGGTTCTGACGATGCATCCGCCGGCTTGGACATCACACGGCCGATCCGTCGGCACGACGCCCTCACGGAGCTGCTGCTGCACAAAGAGCGCGAAGTACGGCATGACGAGAGACGGTTGAAGCTGTTTGAATTGCATGGTCTTCAACTCCTGTCGTGCGGAGGCGACTTCCGCATCAGAGAGAAATCCGTTTCCGCGCATCGCCCGCAAGACAAAATCCGTGCGCCCTTCGACATACACGGAACCCGTCGCCGTCAGAAAATGCGTGCCGAGGAGCCCGATGGTGACGGCACCGGAAGGAAGATCGGCCGCACTGCGGATTTGCCCCTTCCGGATCGCCCGCGCACTCTCGCGGCTGATGGCCGTGTGCAGATGCGTGCCGTAGGGGCTGAAGTAGGTCGGCCTCTGCAGCAGAGCGGCCAGCACGACGGATTGCGGAAGCGAGAGCTCGCCGGCACTGATGCCGAAGTAGGTCCGGCTCGCCTCTTCGGCTCCGTAGAGAGCTCCTCCGAATGCCATATGGTTCAAATAGAGACTCAAAATCCTCTCGCGGGAGGTGCCCCATTCGAGCCGGCACGCGAGCAGGAGCTCCACAGCCTTGCGCGTGTAGCTCTTGTCACTGCGATCGAGCAGCAGATTCCCCACCAGTTGCTGCGTAATGGTCGAGGCTCCCTGGGATTTGGATTCCGTCATGTCCGCTACCGCCGCTCTGGCAATAGCCTTGAAGTCGATGCACCCGCGGCTGAAGAACCGCTCGTCCTCGATGGCGATCACCGCCTGTTTCAGAAACGGCGAAAAATCCCCGTCCGTCCGTTCGAGCCGGTCTTTCTCTTGGTACACGCGACGCAGTTCGGTGCCGTTGGTATCCGTGAGGATCACTGTTTGCGGCAGCAACAAATCATCCACGCTGACTGCCGAGAGCGCTCTCCACGCACCGAGCAGCTGCATCGTTAAGATCGATCCGAGCACGAGAAAATTGGCAACGAGACTGTGCCGGAGGATCCTGCGCCCCGTCGTTTGCGCATGCGCACGATGAGTGGATGGGGACAAAGCAGCCATAAAGTGTTCCATGGTATACCCATCGCGTTCGTGCCACGAGAATCCGCACAACCTTCGCTGCGCCCTGAGGAGCCAAAAATCTCGATATTCCATGGGGGGAGTATTCCCGCAGGTGCCAAATTCTGGTAAAGTACATGGGATTCTCCTGTCTTTTCTCTTCAGGCTTCATGGGACAAATCGCCCATCGTCATCACTATGAGTATTCGGAACATCGCCATCATCGCGCACGTCGACCACGGCAAGACCACACTCGTGGATGCACTGCTCAAGCAGGGCGGCGCATTTAAAGAGTACGAAGAGGTGGGTGAGCTGATGATGGACAGTAACGCGCAGGAGAAAGAGCGCGGCATCACCATCTACGCCAAAAACACTTCTATCCACTACAAGGATTGCAAGATCAACATCGTCGATACCCCCGGGCACGCCGACTTCGGCTCGGAGGTGGAACGCATTCTGCGCACGGTGGATAGCGTGCTCCTCGTGGTGGACGCGCAGGAGGGTCCCATGCCGCAGACCAAGTTCGTGCTCAAGAAGTCGCTGGAGCTGGGACTGAAGCCGATCGTCGTCATCAACAAGATCGACAAGCCCGCAGCACGCCCCATGGAAGTGGTGGACGAGGTCTTTGATCTTTTCATCGCCCTCCATGCCAACGAGCAGCAACTCGACTTCCCCTACCTCTTTGCCGTGGCGCGCGAAGGCATCGCCAAGCGCACGCTGGAGGACCGATCGGAGGATCTGACTCCCCTCTTCGATCTGATCATGGAACATGTGAAAGAGGCGGATCAGAATCTCACGGCGCCCTTCCGCATGCAGCCGAGCAGCCTCGCCTACGACAATTATCTGGGGCGCCTTGCCGTGGGAAGAGTCTACGAAGGCATCGCACGATCGGGCGACAAGGTGTTCATCAAGACAACGGATGGCGCAGTGCGCACGGCCAAAGTGGCGAAAGTCATGGTCGCGGACGGTCTCAAGCGCATCGAAGTTTCCGAGGCACACGCGGGCGACATCGTGACGCTTGCGGGCATTCCCGACATCAATGTGGGCGAGACTATCACCACCGACGAAAATGCCGATCTGCTGCCGGCCATTCAGATCGACCCTCCCACGATTTCGATGAATTTCCTCGTCAATAATTCCCCGTTTGCGGGCAAAGAAGGCAAGCTCGTGACCACCCGCCACATCAAATCAAGGCTGGAAAAGGAGAAGGAAACGAACGTGGGACTGAAAGTGGAAGAAATCCCCAATTCCGATACGTACAAAGTCTCGGGCCGCGGCGAGCTGCACCTGTCGGTCTTAATCGAAGCCATGCGCCGCGAGGGCTTTGAGCTGCAGGTGTCGCAGCCGGAAGTGATTTTCAAGGAGGAGAACGGCGAACAACTGGAACCCATCGAGCAGGCCATCATCGATGTGCCCGAAGCATTCACCGGCACCGTCATCGACATGCTGGCGCGCCGCAAGGGCGAAATGGTGGACATGAAGACGCACGAGCATCACACGCGGCTGGAGTACAAGGTTCCGACGCGCGGGCTCCTCGGCTTTCGCGGGGATTTCATCATCGAAACGCGCGGCGAGGGCATCCTCACCCACTCGTTCATCGGTTACGAACCTTTTAAGGGCGAACTCCAGCACAAGACACACGGCTCCATGATCTCGATGGAGAACGGCGTGGCCGTGGCCTTTGCGTTGTGGGGACTGCAGGAGCGCGGACGGCTCTTCATCATCCCGCAGACCAAGGTCTACGTGGGCATGATCATCGGCGAGAGCGCCAAATCCGAACCGATGACGGTGAACCCCACGAAGGAGAAAAAGCTCTCGAACATGCGCGCATCGGGTACCGACGAAGCGATCAATCTCGTGCCCGTGCAGCCCATGACCCTCGAGCAGGCGCTGGAGTACATCGCGGAAGACGAGTTGGTGGAAGTGACGCCTTCAAGCATCCGCCTGAGAAAGAAACTGCTGACGGATAACGAACGCCGCCGGGCTCGGAGGTAATCACTGTCATCCTGAGCACTGTCGAAGGATGACTTCGGGTGTTCATGGTTCGACAGAGCTCACCATGACACCATTCTTAAGGGATCCGATAGAGCGTGGATCTCACCTCCGATGCGTCGATATCCACCCAGTGGAACGCGCTGGTGCCGTCACTCCACGTCACTGCTCCGGATACATCACGGTTATTGAGAGACGAAAGACCCGCCTGCAGCAGGCTGGCCGTCTGGGTACTGTCGATGAAACCCTTCAGCTCCAGCGTGACGTATTCGCCAAAGGGAATGGTTGTATTCACTCCGTTCGTGATGAATCCGGAACACGTCACACGAATGGAACCTGTACGGGCGGTTTCGGTACAGGGAGTGAAAACGGTTGAAACGAGCTTATTCGCGAGTACGAAGCTGCCGGTCGAGAAGAATACATTGGTGGCCGTGACATCGAAGGAGAGCGTGGTGAGCGTGACCGAACGGGATGAACGGGCAACCAAAGGCTTATCCTGCGCCGCGAAACGGAAGGTGCTGATGGTATGAAGTCCCGTGGGAACGATGGTTCCATCCGGATCCAAAGAGGCATTGGTGATGCTCTTCAACTCGGCGTGTACAACATCGTGCGTGGAACCGGTGATCGCGCTGTTTGCGCCCGCGGCAGCCCGCCCGATGAAGACTTCGCCCTCCGCGCTGAAATCCCCGTCATTCTGCGTGAGATCCTGTTGCGAAGCGATGCCCGTGGCCTCCACAGCCTTGTCGAGACCGGACGTATCGGCCGTCAGCGTGAGGGCGAACGACTCACCGCTCTGCGCTCCGTCGTCCGCGGAATTGATCACCGCACGCACGATCACATCGCGCACAATGTCCTTCTGTACGACGAGCTGCATCGTCGCACACAACTTGCCGGCTGCGGGAGCCCTGCACCCCGACGTATGTGCGGTGGCTGACGGATCGAAGAATTGAAGCTCCGACACCGCAGTCCCCGCTCCGCTGACGGCAATCCTATCGACGAGAATATTTTCGTCGGTGGCGCGGAAACTCACGCGCAGAAGATCGGGAGTGCTCACCCCCGCCAGAAGTTCATGACTGCGCACCGGCTGCGACGATTCCATGACAAACAGATTCCCGCGCTCCGTGAGCGTGACGGATTCCGCATCCTGCGTGTAGACCGCGATCCAGCAGTTATTGCCGATCGCGCAACCGCTCTGATCCGTGCGAATGCCAACAAGCTCCCGTCCGTCGACGGCGCCGACGGCTTCCACATAGGCGCTGTCACTCGTGCGGAACGCGAGAGCCAGATGGCCCGTGGCCTGCACCAGATCCGCCCGGACTTCAAAGCGTTTGCCGCGGCTCACGAATACCCGCGCATCGAGACCGGAGAAAGAGAGCACATTGTCGCGCACCAAGCCCGGACCCACCAGCGTCTCGGGCGTACCGTCACCATCGGTATCTTCATAGAACCGATAGTTCACTGCTGCCGAAAAGGAACCGTACGCCGCATCGAACTTGAGCCCCGTGAGAATGGCATCCTGCCACTTCGCATTGGCATCGAATGAGAAGAGCACCGTCTGGCTGGAACCACCGGCAACCGTATCGGTACCCAGAGCACGCTGATCCAGACGGATTGCAGAGTGCTGAACCGGCTCGGGCACGATGACACAGATCGAGCTGCAGCCGTCACCGTCTTCGGCATTGCCATCGTCGCACTGCTCCGTACCCTCGACCACTCCATTTCCGCACACATTGTGAACGTAGACGGAGGAAACGGAGGAAGCCGAAGAGGCCGACGATGCCGAGGAAAACGACGAAGCCGAGGAGAAGGATGACGCGGATTCGCCGACGGTGGCGATGGGCTGCCCCAGCGCTAGGAGAAGCCATGCCGCATCCCCCCGAGTGAGCAGATGCTCCGGATCGTGCAAAAAATACTCCACCACGCCACGCCCTGTCACCGCATCAAGATAGCGGTCATACCAGTGGGATGGTTCGTGAAAATAGAGTGGAGTTCGCATCTGCCACGCCCTCTCCGCCATGGCGAGCGCCTCAACCAGATTCACGGTCTGCGCGCCACGGAAGGTGCCATCCGGATTCCCCGTGAGGATCCCGTTGTTTTTTGCGGTACAGGCGGCGCCCCAAAACCACTGCGCTGAACCCGAGAAATCCGTGAAACATGCGTCGGCGGATCCGGCCACATCCTGTCCGTACACCGCAAGCATGAGGATCTTTAAAAATTCCGCACGGTTGATGGGGATATCGGGGCGGAAAAGCCCGTATCCGTATCCCTCTACGATGCCGTGCGCGCGAAGAAGTTCAATCTGCGTCCCCTGCGGATGCCCAACAATATCGAGAAAAGAATCTGACTGGGCAAAGGCTGTTGAAACAAGCAGGCCGGTGAGGAGAAAAACGAACATCCGCCGCACAGTGAAGCAGTGTAGCAGACGAAGCTTTGAGCTGTTAGCTGTGAGCTTTGAGAAATCTGCTACAAGCTAAAAGCTACCAGCTCTCACCCCACTTGCTGCTGATACTCCTGGCCCGCCTGCGCCTGTTCCTCGCGTTTATCCTCCTCTTTGTTGATGAGCCGCTCGGGCGTCGCCTTGGTCTGGGCCGTATCGATGTCCTCTTCCTCCTTCTCTTTGATCGATTCGGTGTGAAAAGTTTGTGATTTCTTGCGGTCTTCCTCCTTGCGGTTACGCTTCGTCTGATCATCCTGCTGGCCGGCCACCTGCGACTGGAGCTCACTCAAATTCACCTTCGTCTTCAGCTCCTTCAGCTTTTTCGCATCCTTGTCGAGGATGTTCCTGCCCTGCTTACTTTCCACCTCACGCTTGAGTGCGTCTTTACGTGGATCCGCACGCGTAAACTTTTCCTGCCGCGAGGTGCTCACCCATACATCTTCGTCATCGCGGGTTCCCATGGGACAAGTATACCCCATGCATGGCTTGCCATGAGGCTTCGCGTTGCGAAGCCGAATGGTGCCCCCGGCAGGATTCAAACCTACGGCCTCCTGGTTCGAAGCCAGGCGCTCTATTCAGCTGAGCTACGGGGGCAGCTTGAGAAGAAGATTACCACGATCTCTCCCTATCCTTCATGCTTTCGGAATCCGGCCGTAATGCTCAGGTATTGAATATTTCTAATATTGTTGTATAATACCTACATGGCCATTCTCGACAATCTCGAACGAACCACCAAGAGCGTTGCAGAGGTTCCTGTCGACTTCGCAAAGGCGGGCGTGGAAACGCTCATGGGCGAGAACCCGCTCCCCAAAATGAAAGAGAGTATCAAGCGCGGACTCTGGGATACCGTCGCACTGGGACCGCGCATGATGCGCGATGCCGCCATCGGCGTCCTCAAGGGGGCGGGGCGGCTGACATGGAAGATCATCGAGCACTTTCCGCTGCCGTTGCCGTTGCTCGACAGCTGGAAGAAGGAACGTGGTGACGTGATGATGCGGACGAAAGACGCACTCGATCTCTTCAAGTTCGATGTCGACAGTAAATTTGCGTTGCCAACTCTCAGCGCCACCACATATCGGCAGGATACTGCTACCACTCCACAAAAAATGTACGGGCAGGCGGCGTAATGAATCGCCCCGATGGTGGAGAATACTTTTCAAAAAACAGAACACACACCGGTTTCCTGCATTCTCATGCCAGGCATTTTTTGTTTTAACGCGATGAATTGCCAATGCCATCGTTCGATGAAAAGATCGCGCGAAGCACCGGGTGCCGAAGGCGGGTCCCGGTGCTGGAGCGCAACCATTGAAAGGAAAGAAGAGCTCATGAGAGGGAAACCGTAGGTGTCCCTCTCATGAAACTTTATCGGCGCTTCTTTTTCGTTGCCTTTCGCTTCTTGGTCTTCACGGTTTTCTTCTTCTTAACCATAAGATAGGGGGGAAATGAATATGTATCTTGGTATTTTAGAGACATTGCAGCTCATGGGAAATTCTTTCTGCGGCGCATTCGGCGAAATGTGCCGTCGTCCGATGTGCAACAATTACAAAATTATACGGCGTGAATCGTGTGCCCGAGTTTTTCCCTCTTCGTTTCAAGGTACGCCCTCTGTGCGGATGTGGCTTGCGTGAGCTCAAGCGGAATCGATTCGACGATCGACAGTCCGTACCCTTCGAGACCCACCACCTTGCGCGGATTATTCGTGAGCAGACGGATATTTTTGACGCCGAGATCCTTGAGAATCTGCGCACCGATGCCGTACTCCCGCAGGTCCGCGGCAAAACCAAGGCGTTCATTCGCCTCCACCGTGTCGAGCCCCTGCGACTGCTGCAGCGCGTACGCGCGGATCTTGTTGGTAAGCCCGATGCCGCGCCCCTCCTGCTTGAGGTAGAGGAGCACGCCGCGACCTTCGTCCTGAATGATCCGCATGGCAGTCTGCAGCTGATGCCCGCAGTCGCAACGCAGCGAATGCAGCGTATCGCCGGTGAAACACTCGGAATGCACGCGCACGAGCAACGGAGTTCCGTCATTCACCGTTCCTTTGGTGAGCGCGACATGCTCTGCCCCGTGCAGCAGATCGCGGTACACCACAATCGTCCACTCCCCCGTTTCGGTCTGGAGCGGAGACTCCGCTTCTCTGCGCACCAGCACCTCCTTATGACGCCGATGCGCAATGAGATCTGCAATGCGCAGGATGGGCAGATTGTGCTCGACAGAAAATTGCTGCAGCGCCGGCAGACGCATCATCGTGCCGTCGTCGTGCATGAGTTCGCTCAGAATTGCGCCCTCACGAAGCCCCGCGAGCCGGCAGAGATCCACGGCGGCTTCGGTATGACCGGCACGCACGAGTACCCCGCCATCCTGCGCGCGCAGAGGAAAAACATGGCCCGGCCGCGCCAGATCCGACGGTCTGGCATCCGGATCAATCGCCGCATGAACGGTGCGCGCACGGTCGTGCGCCGAGATGCCGGTATCCACTCCCTCGACCGCCTCGATGCTCACGGTGAACGGCGTCTGATGCTTAGACGAATTTTCGCGCACCATCGGCGGAAGTCTGAGCTGATCGGCGATCGCATTGGAGAGCGAGAGACAGACGACCCCGCCGGTGTGCCGGATGACGAAAGCCATCGCCTCTTCGGTGACGTGCTCGGCCGCAAGAATCACATCCCCTTCGTTCTCGCGCGCCTCGTCATCCGTAACGATGATCATGCGTCCGGCCTTGATTGCCGCAAGAGCCTGTGGAACGGTTGCGAAGGGTTTACCCTGCCTGCCCGCCGTAACATCGGCGGAGCCACGGTCGCTCGTGAGCGACGTGGCGGAGGCGGGAGCGGAATCGAAGGATGGCATAGACAGGGAGTATACAAGTAGAATCCAAGTGATGCCCGATATCTTCACCTTTCTCTCGGAACACGGCATTCCCTTCGAAAAATTCGACCATCCTGCCGTCTTCACCTGTGAAGAAGCGAAGCGTCTGTGCCCGAAAATGCCCGGCACCGCCACCAAGAACCTGCTCCTCCGCGACCGCAAAGGAACACAAAACTTCCTCGTTGTAGTGGGGCATGACACCGCCACGGATCTGAAAAGCCTCAAAGATCTGCTGCACGTGGACAAGTTCAGCTTCGCCTCGCCCGAGAGACTTCAGCGTCTTCTCGGAGTTGAGCCGGGAGCCGTAACACTGCTCGGCCTCGTGAACGACACGGAAGGAAAGGTGGAAATTATTTTGGATGAAGCCATCTGGGCTGCCCAAGCCCTGCAGTGTCATCCGCTCGTGAACACGGCAACGCTGGTGATTCCACATGAAGGCATCTCCCGTTTTCTCGAGGCGACGCACCACCCGCCACGCGTGCTGCGCATTCCTTCACGATGATATTTCCCACGGTTGGATTACTTGTACATCAATTTGAGCACAAGCAATGACGCCGCCATCAGGAACTCCACGACCGTGGTCAGAACGATAGGCATACTGGAAACGCCGAATCCATAGACGATCCATAGCGAAAGCCCCGCGAGGTAGAGCAGCATCCACGGAATAGAGATGTCTTTGGTCGATTTGGATTTCCAGGATTTCAGGACCTGTGGCAGCAATGCCACGGTGATCAGTGCTCCGGAAAGATAGCCGAGTAATTCTATGAACATGGATGAATAGTACCAATAGTGCTTCCATGGACAAAACCTATGCCCTATCCCTACCCCCTCATCCTTCTAAAGAGCAGGAATGGAAACCAAAAATATCAGGCGATTATTGAGCGAGAATCGTGTACGTCTGCCGCGCGTCACTGGGGAACATGCGCCCGACTGCGATGACGTACGTGCCCGACTGGTACAGGTAGTTCTGACCGCAGGCCGGCCCCGAAAATCCGTACAGATCCACATCCTCCATGGGGTAGATCATGCACGAAAGCTGCGTGGAGTCCGTGACGGAAATCTGCAGATTCTGCGCGGCGGAGACCGTGAACGTGAACCAGTCCTGATAATCGCCGGGGGCGAGCGTTCCCGTACGGGCCAGATTCATCGGCAACGTCTGTACCTCACCGAAACCGTCGTTGCCATCACCGGTGGTCGTTGTCGTGGACTTCACGGTGAAGGTCGTATCGGCCACCGTCGGCTGAAGCTGGAGCTGATAGCTGCCCGGCTTGAGCGTTGTCTTCAACGTGCAGGTGGATCCTTCTTCAAAACCCACGAAGTACTCATACGAAAATCCGGATTCCCCGATCAGATACAACTTGCACGAAAGAGCCCCCTGCTGACCGCTCTGCAGTTTGGCCACGGTGTTGACGACGGCCTTCTGATCCAGAGTAAAGCGGTAGGTGACGGACTTTCGCTTCGAGAACTTTCCGCTGGACTCGAAGGGGAACGGCACATCAAAACTCGATGCATCACTCGAAGAGGAGGAAGACACAGATGCTGTGGTGCCTTGGGTTCCGGAAGAAGAGGAAAGGGAAGAGGAGGAAGAACTGCTCCCCAGTCTTCTGCCTGTCAGATCAGCCTTGAGCGCGTTGAAGACCATTGCCGCCGCCTCGCCGCGCAGAAGCGGCCAGTCCGGGTAAAAGCGGGAAGCATCCTGTCCGGCAATGGGCAGAATCCCCTTCACATACGCGGCATACAGGTACTTGGTGTACCACGCGGAAATCGAAACATCCACAAATTTCACCACCTGACGCGCCTGCTCGCCGATGTCCTCCACCGGAATACCGATGACCTGCGTGATCATCTTCAGCGACTCCACGCGGTTGACGGAGTTGGAGGGACGAAACGTCCCGTCGGAATACCCCTCCACGAAATGGTGAGCGGCCGCATCGCAGACGAAATTTTCGTACCAGCTGTACCGCTCCACATCCGAAAAGCAGCCACGGCTATTCACATCCGGCAATCTGCCCGTGGCCTTGTAGAGCATCTTGAGCATTTCGGCACGATTCACCTGACGATCGGGATAGTAATTGCCATCGGGATTGCCTGTCACGACACCGGCATTCACGAGCGCATTAATCGGCTCTTCAAAGATGTGCCCCACGGGAACATCCGGAAAAATCGCTGACGCTGCGGCACCGGTTGTCATCAGGGCGATCAGAGATCCGGAAACAAAAATGGATGTTCGAGGAAAGTAATGCATACAGAGAAAGAGAAGAGTATACGCAATCCTACAGCGATTTCGCCGCTCTCAACAAGTTGCAAAACCAATGAGAGCCTTCTTTGCTCTCTATTTCAGAGTCGGCAGAAGCGCGTTCCGCTCTCTATGAAGAGCACTTCGTAATGGAGATGCCATTTTAGAAAAATGCGTCAGGAATGTAGTGGCGAGAGTTGCGCAAGCGCATGGAGAACTGCACGAGCCGCCTCCGCCCCCCTGTCCAATCGCTCACGCGCCTGCCCGATGTTCCTGACGTACAGAATTTCGAATGCGAACGGAATCCTGTGCCGGACCTGCAGATCCATGATCGCGCGCGCCGCTTCGCCCGCAATGAGCGAGGCATGGTGCGTCTCACCTTCGACAATCACGCCGAGCGCGATGAGCGCATCCACTTCTTTCGCCTCAATGAGTGCAGCACCGATCAGCGGAATCTCGAAAGACCCGGGCGCGGCGTACGTGCGCACGTTGCCCGGCGCGATCCCCGCATCGTGAAAAACCTTCTGTGCGCCCTCTATCAGCTTCGCAACAATTTCGGGATAGTACCGGGAATGGACGATACCGATCCTCCATCCGGAAGAGATGCGGGCCGGCAGAGGAAGAGGAGATGATTGCACGGGAGGATTGTATCATTGGCAATTGTCCGATTGGCGATAGTTTCGAGAAGAAATGCATGTGGATATCGCCAATAGACATATTGGCAATCGCCAATGCACATTCGGCTATCTCTCCGCAAGAAGGGTTCGCACCAAAATATCCGTTTCGATATTGACCCGATCGCCCATCCGTTTTCGTCCGAGTGTCGTACCTTTCAGTGTCATCGGGATGAGCGCGACGGTGCAGGAGTTGGGACCCGCGTCGGCAACAGTGAGCGAAACGCCGTCGAGACAGACCGAACCTTTGGGAACGATAACGCGCTTCATCTCTACAGGAATGCGAATCGTCAGGCGCACGTCTGCTCCGCTCTGATCGAGCCCGATGACCTCTCCTGTTCCTTCGGCATGCCCCTGAACGACATGTCCTTCGAAACGTCCGTATGCAGAAAGTGCCCTCTCCAGATTCACCAAATCGCCTATCGCCATATCGCCAATCGTGGTCTTGCGCATCGTCTCGGGCATCACGTCGAAAGTGAGTGACCGGTCATCCATCTCCGCCACTGTCAAGCACACGCCCGAAACGGCGATGCTTGATCCGAGTTTGGTATCATCAAAAGAAGCGGGTCGCTCAAGAGTGAGTTTACCGTTGCCCTGCACCGTGACCTTTGCCAGAGATTCGACGATTCCGGTGAACATCGTCACCATGATACTGCTTCACTCTGTCTCAATCACTCATGAAGAGAGAAAATATCATCAGCAACTACTGCGCAGCAGCCGAAGAAGGCGGCTGACCGTGGCCCCTGCCGGATGACGGCCACTTCATGATGACCTTTCCGGTGGAATCGAGCGCCAGAAGCACCGTCTGACCACTGCTATCCGTGTACTTGAGGAATATCGAGGCATTGGAAAGATCATTCTGGGGACCGCCTCCGCCACCACCCTGCGGCAGCTCCGGGCGGGATCCGGCAGACCAGCTCATTCCGTTCGACATCTGCCCGAAGTCCGGTGGCATCTGACCGGAGGGAGGCTGTGGCCTGCTGCTCCCCTGATTCGAATTTTCACCGGACGGCGGACCCATGCGATTTTCTCCGCCTCCCCCCTGCTGCATCAGACTTTGTAGCGCCGTCTCAAATTCTGCCTTCGTCAGTTCCGTGCGATCCGCAGCAGCATTGGCCGCATCCAGATACTGCTGAAAATCCTCTGATCCCACATTTTCCCCGCCAGCCGATCCTGCGCTACCACTGCTATGTGCCTCAAACCGGGAGACACCCGACTTCTTGACGCTCAAGGCACGATAAATATTTTCGCTGATATTTTCGCGTGTCATACCCGCTGTAGGCTTGAGTGACGTCAGCCCCTCTTCTTCCAGCAAACCTTTTTCAAGAGCAGCCTGAATATACGGGGCATACCAGGCGGACGTATCGACATCCTGAAACGCACCTGCTTCCGTCCCCGTAGTCACCGTGTATCCTTGGGATGTGACCACCATCTTGATGGCCTCCACTTTGCTCACGGTCTGCTCGGGACGGAACGAACCATCCGGATACCCGCTCACCCATCCCTGTGCCTTGGCGTAACACACATACGGAGCGAACCACTCCGTCGTCACATCAGAAAAACAATCGTGATAGTCATCGACCGCAGGTGTGGCACCGCTGGCACCCACAAGAATCTTGGCCAGCTCAGCGCGGTTCACCGTATTTTTCGGCTTGAATGAGCCATCGGAATAGCCCGAAATAATCCCCTGGTTGTAGAGATCCTCAATTGCTTCCTGATTCTTGCTACCCGCGATATCCGAAAGCGATGCAGCCTGCGCACGGAAAACATCAAGGGTAAAAGGAAGCAGCCCGAGACAGAGTCCGCCGACAACAACCAAAACCCATTCCTGTTTGATGTGATCGACGGAGTAACGCATGGCAAAAAGATGGTAAGAGACCACGAATATAGAAGAAAACGCATTAAGGCGGGATTAAGACAAAGAATTTTCAATCAAAATGGGCCACCCGATGTGCGGATGACCCATGACTTTGGTCCGAACACTGTTTGCTTTTACTGTGCTGAGGGAGGCTCTCCACCACCAGCCGGTGGAAGTTCGCTGCCATTCTGCTGTGTGGGTGCACCCTGATCATTGACGGGAACCTGCCAACGATCCACGGAACCCGGTTGCTGCCCCTGACCCTGCTCTCCGGCAGGAACATCCGAGGGTCTCTGTCCGGAATCCTCTGCTCCCACCGGAGGATTTCTGTCTGGCGGACCATTTCGGCCACCTGCACGAAAGAAGAACACGGTCGCGACCACTGCCAGCAGCACGATCACGATAAAACCCAACCAAAAGGAACTGATCTTACGCATCATCACATAATGGAAAAGAAGAAAAAGCAATGGGTACGTAATGGGCCAATAGCTTGGCAACACCTGAGTACCCTCCTCAGGTATGCCATACACCTCCAATCCTAAGCTTCCCAGGCTTCGTATGCTGGCCGTGGATATGGTCCGAAACGGATGCAGCATCCG
>Ga0247841_10005360_pt1 | contig 20821 bp, 18 predicted proteins | sample LaCruzMarch2015__2_FD_192410 | JGI IMG/M metagenome (GOLD analysis project Ga0247841, IMG submission 192410) | Freshwater microbial communities from meromictic Lake La Cruz, Castile-La Mancha, Spain - LaCruzMarch2015_18m | ecosystem: Environmental > Aquatic > Freshwater > Lake | place: Spain... | reverse complement strand
AAGCCCCGAGGATGAGGCTTCTATTAGCATCGCCCAGCTAAGCGATGAGAATTTTGAGCCAGACGAGGAAAATCTAGGCGAAGCTCGTATTATTGAAGGCGTGTTTGACGGAGAAAATATGATTGGCCCGGACGGAAAACAATATAGTGTGCCGGCCAATTATGCCAGTAAGTCAAAACTGGTTGAAGGCGATATTTTAAAACTTACCATAACCGCTACCGGCACTTTTATCTATAAACAAATCGGGCCGATTGAACGGGCTCGCGTGGTTGGAGCTTTAGAGCGCTCGGCGACCGGCGAATATTTTGCCCTGGCTGATGGAAAAAAATGGCGCCTCTTAACCGCCAGCGTAACATATTATAAAGGTGAAAACGGCGATGAGATCGTCATCCTTGTGCCGAAAAACGGCGAGTCAAAATGGGCGGCGGTTGAGAATGTGGTTAGGAAGGCGGAGTAGATTTCGTTCAAATTATATTGCGAAAAATACATTGCGAGTTTATTTTGATAACTGAAATTTTCAATTTTCAATTTTCAATTTTCAAACAATGCTTCAATTTTCAATTTAAAATTTAATCATTGAAAATTCATTGAAAATTGGTAATTGGGATTTGAAAATTTTTATTTGGCTAAAATTAATAAAACTTGTCTTTTAATTCAAATAAGCTAATATATATTCATGCCAACTTTATATCGTAAATACCGGCCGCAGAATTTTATTGAAGTGGTCGGGCAAAATCATATAAAAATAACTTTAGAGCAGGAAATTAAGACCGGCAAAATTGCCCATGCTTATCTTTTTTGCGGTCCGCGCGCCGTAGGTAAAACTACTCTGGCGCGGGTTTTTGCTAAATCAATAAATTGCGAAAAGCGTAAAAAAGATTCGGCTGATCCCTGCAATACCTGCTTGAGCTGCAAAGAAATTACCGATGGCCGGGCTTTGGATATTATTGAAATTGACGCGGCTTCAAATACCGGAGTTGATAATGTCCGCGATAATATAATCGCGAGCGCGCGCGTCGCGCCGTCAAAATCAAAATATAAAGTTTTTATAATTGATGAAGTGCACATGCTGTCAACTCAGGCTTTTAACGCGCTGTTAAAAGTTATTGAAGAGCCGCCGGCTAATGTAATTTTTATTTTATGCACGACCGAAGCGCATAAAGTGCCGGCCACGATAATCTCTAGGTGCCAGCGCTTTGATTTTAAAAGAATCGGCGTTAATGACGCGGTAAAAAAATTAACCTATATAATTCAAGCTGAAAAGATAAAGATTAATAAAGATATTTTAGAAGCTATCGCCCGCCACTCCGACGGGCATATGCGAGACGCGGAGAGTTTGCTCGGGCAAATTATTTCCATCGGCGGCGCGGAAATAACACAAGCCGAGGCCGATTTAGTCATTCCGCGCTCGGACTTAAATGAAGTTATAAGCTTGCTTGAATTTTTGATAAAGAAAGACGCGGCCGGCGGCATTAGGCTGGTTAATAAATTAATGGATGACGGCGTTGACCTTAAAATATTCGTTAAAGATACGATTGAGATTTTACGCAAGCTTATGCTCGCGAAAATCAGTTCGGGGCTTACTAATAAATTATCGCTTGAGCTTGGAGAAACATTAGAACTAAAAGTAAACAAGCTGGCGCAGGATTTAAATGTTGAGTCGTCGCTCAAGCTGTTAGAAAAATTTATTAAAGTTTTAAGTGAAATAAAAGCTGATTTTATTCAGCAGCTAGCCTTAGAAATGGCCATCGCGGAAATTTGCACGGCAGCGGCCGTGGTTAAAAGTCCGGTTAGCGTTAGCCCGGGTTTTACCGGCGGCTCAAGGTTTAATCAGCCTAAGCCCATGCCGCCGGCGGTTAAAACCGAAGCAAAACAACCGGCCGCCACGGGCGAACCCATAAATCTGACCGACAGCCAAATTCAGGAAAAATGGAATGAAGTTTTAGTCAAGGTTAAACAATACAATCATTCTTTGTCATTTATTTTGCGAGTCTGCCAGCCGAGAAATTTAGAAGGCAACCAGCTTTGCCTAGCCTTTAAATATAAATTTCATAAAGACCGCGTAAGCGAGACAGCCATAAAAAATATTGTGGAAAAAGTTTTATATCAGGTTTACGGCGCGTCCATAACCATTGAAGCGGTGATAGACGAAAATTTGGAAGTGGCGGCGAGTAAACTGGTTAGCGATGAACCTGTTAATTTAAAAAAACAACCCGAACCGGCGCAAGGCGAGCAGGGGAATATAATTGATAATCTCCTAAAAACTTTTGGCGGGAAGATTGTGAGTTAAACTTCTGTTTGTCATTGCGAGGAGACCCGACATTCTGGTCGGGACGACGAAGCAATCTCTGGTTCAACGGCATGAATGATTGGGCTGGACATAATAAATTTTCTACTGCGGAACTCGCCCCGCCGTGGCGGGTCTCAAACAGTCCTCGCACGAAAATTTATCATATCCAGCCCAATCAAAGCTCAATAACAAAATTAAATTATTGCGGGATCGTCTAATGGTAGGACACATCCCTCTGGAGGATGTTATCTTGGTTCGAATCCAGGTCCCGCAGCATATACTTTGCGTTCGCCGCTGGATAAACCCGCGGCGGATCCAGGCCTCGGAACAATTTTTTTAGTCGACCTCGTATGGTTATGGTATAATATTTATATGAATATACTTAGGATAATACTTTCCATTTTTGCAATATTATTCGGGGCGTTTATGGTTGTATACGGTGAAATTGACGATAGCCCCGGAGGGCAAGTACTCGGGCTTATAGTAACTGTTATCGGCATTGTGGGTATTATTAAGAGCAAGAAAAAAATTTCTAACTAAAATAGATCCTAACTTCGTCCATTAGTGTCAGTATAAAATTTTTTATATGATAATATCCGGGATAATAATTATCGTAATAATTTTGGCGGCATTTTTGATTATGGGCGTCAGGGAAGATAGAAATAAATAAATTTTAAGTTTAATTTATTAATTATGAAAAGTATTTTTAATGTCGTAAATAATAATGATGAAGTAATCGGCCAGGAGACGAGAGAAAAAATTCACGAGCATGGTTTACTTCATCGGGAAATCCATGTTTATTTCATAACTCCGAATAAAGAAATAATTTTTCAGCATCGGGCTAAAGACAAAGATACTTTTCCGGATTTATTGGACGCTACCGTCGGCGGACACGTGGAGATAGGTGATAGCTACGAGCAGACCGCCATTAAAGAAACCGAAAAAGAAACAGGAATTAAAATTAAGGCGAACGATTTAATCCCTGTGGGTAAAATTATAAAAAGTACCAGAGATGAAGTAACCGGCAGAACTAATAATACTATAAATTCTACGTACATCTATATCTATGGAGGGGATATTAAAGATTTAAAAATTGAATCTGGTGAAGCCTTAGGTTTTGAGGGTCGGCCGTTAGAAAAGTTATTGCAGTTAACAGATGAAGAGAAGACAAGGTTTATCCCATATATTTTGTATTTTACCACTACCGAATTACATGATTTTATTAAAGATTTAAAAATTAAATAAGCCCTAACTTCGTCCATTAAGTTCAGCAACCATGCAAAAAATTACCATAAAAAATCGTAAAAATCAGAATGTCGTTGTTGTTGTGGAAAAAGCCGAAAAGCAAAAAGGCTTGGCTTTTGTCATGCATGGCTTAAGCGGTTCTAAGGAGCAGGCTCATATTGAAATTTTAGCCAAGGCTTTCAGGGATAATAATTATACGGTCGTCAGGTTTGATACTACCAATACTTACGGCGAAAGCGACGGGAAGTACGAAGACGCAACGGTGACGAATTATTACGCAGATTTGGAAGATGTGATTGCCTGGTCAAAAAATCAAGATTGGTATGAAGAACCGTTTTGTTTAACCGGCCATAGCTTGGGCGGTTTTTGCACAACTTATTACGCGATAAAACACAGAGAAGAAGTAAAGGCCATAGCTCCCATTTCCCCATTTATTTCCGGCGAATTAAGTATTATAGCTCATGGTAAGAAAAGAATTGATGAGTGGAAGAAAACCGGATGGAAAATTGAAGAAAGCAAAACAAGGCCGGGGTTAATTAAAAAATTAAAATGGGCGCACATGGAAGACCGGTTGAAATACGATTTACTTAAAGACGCGGATAAATTAACTATGCCGTTTTTACTTGTAGTCGGAGAAAATGATGAATCTATACCGCCTGATCATCAACAATTATTATTTGATAAATTGCCCGGCAAAAAAGAATTTCATATAATAAAAGGCGCGCCGCATAATTTTATGGAGGTAAAGTATCTCAAAGAAATTTACCAAATTATGGATAAATGGATTAAAAATTTATAATATTAAATTTATGGCTACACATATTCTGGGCCAAAGGATTGGAGAGAGAGCCAAGGACGGCCCGCACCTGACAAAACACGAGCACATGGGGTTTAACGGCCGCTTGGCGCTGTTAATCACCAATATGGTCGGCACTATGTGGTGCGCTTATCTTTTTGCCGCTATCGCGCTTATCAGCTTGCCCGCGGCAATTTATGATGGGGCGTCGGCTCTTATATCATGGATAGCCCAGACATTTTTACAACTAGTCCTTTTGTCGGTTATTATGGTCGGACAAAAAGTGGCGGCCAGAGCTTCCGATAAGCAGGCTTTGCAAACATTTAAAGACACCGAGGCGCTCTTAAAACTCCAAGATGAAATCAGCCGGTTGGTTAAAATTAATAATAAATTAACCGAAGAAACCCATGATCTCATAATAAAAAGTTTTAAAAAATAAATATGAAAAAAGTTATAATTATTCCGTTAATTTTAATTATTTTTGCTGGCGCCGGTTATTTTATCTGGCAAAAAACTAAGCCGAAACTAGAAACCGGTACTAATCAATTTTTGGCATTGCCGGAAACTACCAAAGAAGAAGAGCGGCCAGCGAGTAAATATGCCTGGTCCCAATTTCATGGCAGTTATTTTCATACCGGTTATGCTGAAGTTACAGGACCGAAAAAAGCTACTTTAAAATGGAAGTTTCAGTTGGGGAAACTAGAGGGCGGCGATCCTAACAGCGTTGTGGTTTCTCCGGACGGCATCATTTATGTCGCCGGAGCGCAAAAAATTTTCGCTTTGAATAAAAATGGCAAAGAAATTTGGTCAAAAAGTTATCAGGGCACCCAGGGGCCGGCGCTGGCGGAAGACGGAACTATTTATTTTCTTTCACAAGACACTATTGTCGCTTTGGATAGAAACGGAAAAGAAAAATGGAAATTTAAAACCAACGGAAATACTGGTTTTGGCCCAACCATCGGGCCGGACGGAACTATTTATCAGGGCAGTTGGGACGGTTATTTTTACGCGCTAGATCAAGACGGCGGCTTAAAATGGAAATATAAAACAGCCGGAGCGATTTCTTATCCGGCCAGCATTGATAAAAACGGGATAATTTATCTGGGCGGCGGCGATGCTCATGCCGGGCTTGACGGCAATCTTTACGCCTTTAATCCTGACGGCAGCTTAAAATGGAAATATAATACCAAAGCCATGCGGGTTGGTTCACCGGCTATCGGCCCTGACGGTTTAATTTATGCCGCGGCCGCTCCCAGTTTGTTTGTGCTTGATTCTTCCGGAAATTTACAGTGGAAAAAGGGGCCGCAGTTAAGTTTTAAATTTATTCAAGCCGCCCAAGCCGCTGAATGTGGAGCACCCCCGCTGCCGGCCTGCAACGGAACTCAACCGAAAAACGGGGATGTTTCTCAACCACCCGGCGGCTGTGGAGCGCCGCCTCTGCCCCCTTGCAATGGCGGACTTAAGCTCCAAGGCGAAAATATTCCCAAGTTTTTGCCGAGTAAAGATGATATAGCAGGCATTATCACTCCGGCCATAGCTTCAGACGGCACAATTTACATCGGTAATGCCCAAGGAATTTTATCCGCCGTAAATCCTAAAACTCAAGAAGTAAAATGGACCTATCAAACCGGCGTTGATCCGAACCAACCCGGCTTTTACGGTTTGCCCAGTTTTCCTATTGTTGATAAAACGGGCGCGGTTTACTTCGGTTCGGTTGACGGCAAAATGTACGCCGTTAATAAAGACGGCCAGCTTTTATGGGAGTATAAAACCGGCGGGAAAATCACCGAGGCTTCACCGGCTTTTGGCCCGGACGGCGCGTTTTATTTTACTTCCATGGACGGCTATTTATACGCGATAGGTGATTAAATTATTGAAAATTGATTGAGACGCATTATGTTATGATTATATTAATAATAAAATAATTATATGAAAAAACGCTATTTTATTCCTTTGGGGCTAGTTCTTATGCCGATTACGGCTTGGCTAGTTTCAATAATTACGGAAAAATACAACGGGACTTTTGTTAGTTTGAATCAATTATTAATCATGGGGGCCGTAGCTTTAGCGGTTGTGATTATTTTGGTTCTGACCGTTAAAATGCCAAAATTTATCGCCGGTTCAATTATCGTCGGCGTTATGCTTTCGCCTTATTTTCAATTTCTGTTCGGCAAAATTAATATTTATCTGATGGACCCGCCTAATTTAAGGCCGTCGGTAACCGTGCCTGAAGTCAGAGTGGAGCTGGGGGATTTGATTTTTGTTAATAGTGAAGGCAAAGATATAGTGGTTTTACCGTCCAGCGGATCAAAAACTTTGTATCCGGGTAAAAATGTGGTTAACTTGGGCCAACTGGACATTCCGGCCGGCACTTATAAGTCGGGTAAAATGAGCGTTAAAAATATTGAAGTTGACGTAAATGTTGATTTAAAAAAGGAAATTGATTTGGTTTATGATAATTTTAAAAATCAATTCACCCCGCAAATTCCGGCCGATATGCCGGAAGAAGCCAAGGCCATGATTCCAACCGATGAACAAATTAAGCAAAGAATCGGTTCAGAGGTCGGGAAATATATAAGCCCGGGGATGATTTCGCCTTATTTGCCGCCGTTCGTTAAACTAAAATCGTTTGATGTAACCGCGGATAAAATCGCTATGGTTTTATCAGCCGTTATTGATTTGCCGGTTATGCCCATCGCCTTCCCTTATCCGACCGGTACGGGCGGGCCGGACATAATTTTAGATATTACTTTAAATGAAATCGGTTTGCCTACCGGCATAAAACCGATTATAAAAATGCCGCCGGGCGCGCCTGATATCAGTTCTATGATTCCCGATATGACGCCGAATATTGGCGCCATCAATATGCCGACTGATTTTAATATTCCTGACGCCGCTTTGGCTCAGATTAAACAAGAAGTGGAGGCCGCCATGCAAAAGGGCGAGGCCATGAAACAGCAATCGCAGGGGAGCGGAGAATAAGCAAATATTTACATAATATTAAAGCCCCATTCGCGGGGTTTTAATACGCGCTTGACTTTCGTATTTTGTTCGTGTATAATAGAAATAGATAAAAATTAACTGTGGATAACTAATTTTAAACATAAATATATGGGTAATAATTTAACTAAACGCCAGCGGCAGATTTTAGATTTTATAACTGAGTTTACCGGTGAAAACGGTTTTGCGCCTAGCTTAAGAGAAATCGGCGAGCATTTTAACTTATCCAGCCCGGCCACGATTCACGCGCATATACAGGCGCTTAAACAAAAAGGCATGTTAAAAACTTCATTTAATGAAGCGCGGTCAATTGAAATTATTCCGGCTAATGTTAACTGGGTGGCTAGCTTGGAATTGCCATTGGTCGGCTTAATCACCGCCGGCGAGCCGATTGAAGCGGTTGAAGAAAATGATACTATCGCTGTGCCGGCCGATTTTGTAACCGACAGCGCCAATAGTTATGTTTTAAAAGTTAAAGGAGAGTCAATGATTGAAGACGGAATTTTAGACGGGGATTATGTAATTGTTGAGCGCAATCCATCGCCCGAGAACGGCGATATTGTAGTCGCGCTTTTAAATAACGCTTATGCTACGCTGAAAAAATTTTATCGCGAGTCTAAACGCATCCGCCTGCAGCCGGCCAATTCTTCCATGAAACCGATTTACGCGGCTGATCCGCTGATTCAGGGAGTGGTAAGGGGAGTTATAAGAAAGTTTGCCTAAAAAATATTTATAAAGCATGCCCATAGAATGGGCGTGTTTTTTATTGTAAAATTTTGCTAAACTATAACTATGCAGGACAAGATTATTTTTAGTTTAAAAATACTAATAATTTTGCTGGTTGTCGCTTTAACCGCCTTGATTTATTTTCAACAGGGTGATTTTACATCGCTGGATTTAGGCCGGCATTTGGAAAACGGACAGATTGTCTGGCAAAACCCGGGCGTTTTATTTAAAAATTTTTATTCATTTACCGAGCCTGATTTTTTGTTTGTTAATCATCATTGGTTGTCGGGAGTGATTTTTTGGTTGTTATATTTAATCGGCGGTTTTAAGATTTTAACGCTTTTGAATATTTTGCTCGGTGTTGGCTCGGTGTTGCTAATTTTTAAGCTAACGGCGCGGAAGTCAAATTTTTGGTTAGCGGCTATTTTAATCTTACCCGTTATTTTGCTCTTGTCTGAACGCGTTGATATCCGGCCGGAAATGTTCAGCTACTTTTTTATTGCTCTGACTTATTATTTGGTTGAAGATTTTCGCGTTAACGGCTATACTAAAAAACTTGTTTGGCTTCCGTTTATATTTTTAGCCTGGGTAAATTTGCATATTTATTTTTTTGTTGGTTTGTTTTTAATCAGTTTGGCCGTGCTTGAGCATTTGGTTTCTCACTTTAAAGATTTCTTTAAAACCGAGCATATTAGAAAATTTTTTTACATAGCGTTATTAAGCTGGGCCGCGGTTTTATTTAATCCTAATTTTATTGGGGGCCTCTTATATCCTTTTAATATTTTAAAAAAATACGGCTATGAAATCGTAGAAAATAAATCGCCTTTTTATTTGGAAACTTTAATGATAAATCATAATATTTTGATTTTTAAAATATTATTAGGTTTGTTGATAATAAGCTTTATAGTGCCGTTATTAGTTAGACGCAAGACTAACTATTATAATTTAATTTTAGCGGTTGTTTTTTCCGTTTTTGCCTGTTTGTATATCCGCAACTTGCCGCTTTTCGGACTAATTATATTACCGGTGATGGCGCAAAATTATTTTTCTTCGGCCGAACGCTTTAAAGAAAAGCCGGTAAAAAAAGAAATAATAATATTAACATCAATTTTGGTAATCTATGTTTTAGTTTCGGGTTTGATTGTTTATGATAATTTAGGCAAAAAGAGATTTTTAAATAAAAATTTTGGCTTAGGCATGAAATCGGCATCGCTTGATTCCATAAAATTCTACCGCGATAATAATCTATTCGGCCCGATTTTTAATAATTATGACTTAGGTAGTGCTTTGATCTTTTGGCTATACCCATCAGAACGGGTGTTTGTGGACAATCGGCCGGAAGCTTATAGCGTTGATTTTTTTAACCAAATATATAAGCCCATGATGCAAGACAATGCTAGATGGCAAGAGTATAGCGAAAAATATAAAATTAATTTAATTTATGTTTCGCATACTGACGGCACGCCTTGGGCGCGGCAGTTTTTAATCTCCAGGCTCAAAGATGAAAATTGGCCTCTAATTTATTTTGATGATTATACGGTGATTTTTGTGAAAAATAATAATGATAACGCCGCCTTGATAAATAGAAATAAAATTGATAATAATAAATTTACTGTTAGGCTTGACGAATTAAGCAAAGGCGCCGATGATAATGAAAAAATGTACCTGGCCAATTTTGCCCAGCTTTACGGCCGCGCGGATTTAGCGGAAAATATTTATTTAAAGCTTTTAGCCTTAAGGCCGGATAGCGGAAGAATTATGGTTTCGCTCGGCTATTTATATGCCGGCGGACAGAATGCGAAAAGTGTTTTTAAATCAATTGACTATTTAAGCAAAGCCGTTTTAAACGGTTATGCTTTACCGGGAATTTATAATCAGCTGGGTTTAAATTATTGGAATTTGGCTGATTACGGCGAGGCAAAAAATATGTGGCAGAAAGCCCTGGGGCTTGACTCTAATAATGAGCATGCTAAATATTATTTAAATCAAGCGAACGGATTAATTAAATAATTGCGGCTGAAAAAAATTATTTTTACTGCTTAGACGAAATTTGGGCTCCCTACGGTCGCTACAATTTCGTATGCGCGATAAAAATAATTTTTTTCAGCCGTGTGTGCCGATAATTTTTTATGCAGATAAACAAACAAGAATTTGAAAAAATAGTTGAGCAAGCCATGGAAAGTTTGCCGGAGAAATTTAAGGGCGAGCTGCATAATGTGGCGATTTTTGCGGAAGACGAGCCGACCGACGAACAACTTAGTAAAACAAAGCTTAAACGCGGCGATATATTGTTTGGTTTGTTTGAAGGTTATGCTCAAGGCAGAAAATTAAATTTCGGCCCGGTTTTGCCTGACCGGATAACTATTTTCAGGAAAGCTATTTTAAGCCAGTCGGATAGCGCGGCCGAGATTAAACAAAAAATTATTTCCACGGTTAAACATGAAATCGCGCATCATTTCGGCTCTGACGAAAAAGGCGCGGCTAAAGCCGGGAGAAGATAAAAGATGTGTTTTTTGGCTTAAATATGCTAATATTAAATTATAACGAGCTGAATGAGCTAAAATCTTAATTTATTTTATTTAATATTAGCGATTTAATAAATTAATCGTCTAATCGGATTAATTTCCGGCGGCGAATAATAATTTTATGGAAGCTTATTGCGTAAAGTGCAAGGCTAAGCAGGAAATGATTGATGCTAATGAAGTGGAAATGAACGGCAAGGGCGGTGTGAAAAGAAAAGCCATGAAGGGTAAATGCCCGGTTTGCGCCACAGCTATGTTTAGAATTCTGGGCAAAGCTTAAAGGTATTTGATTTGTAAAATTGTTTAAAAATTAGTATAATTGCTTTAGGTAATTCTAGATTGTTTTAAATATTAACATATGATTAAAAATCAAAAAATTCTTATAATTGAAGATGATGCTAATTTGCTTTATGGCCTTTTGGCTAAGTTCAGGGTAGAGGGTTTTGAAGTTATTACCGATGAAGGCGCGGATAAAAAAGAGGCAATGGAAAAAATAAGAATTTTGAAGCCAGACTATATTATTTTGGATATTATTCTGCCTAAGATAAATGGTTTTAATCTATTGGCCGAGATTAAGGCCGATCCGGCAATTTCTAAAATACCGATTTTTATTTTTACTAATTTAAGCGATTCGGAAAGCCGGCAAAAAGGCGCGGAGTTAGGCGCTGATTTTTATCTGATAAAAACCGATTTAAACCTCGATGAATTTGTTGCCAAATTTAAAAAAATTATTGAAAATAGAAACAAATGAAAATTTTTAAAAGGAAATTTTTTATTATTAGTTTGTTGTTAGTTGCAGCGGTTGCGGGTGCGTATTTTATTTTTAATAAAAAACCAACAGTTGAATATACGACCGTTAAGGTTGAGAGAGGGAATCTAATTCAGACGGTTAGCGAAACCGGCATGGTTAAAGCTAATAAAGAAATGAATTTGAATTTTACCGTAAGCGGTAAAATTGCCAATATTTTTGTCGGCGTGGGCGATAAAGTAAAAAAAGACCAAATTTTAGCCGAACTTGATTCAAGCGATTTATTATTGAAAGAAAAGGAGGCCGCGGCCAGCTTGCGGGTTTCTCAGGCAAATCTAGCTAAACTTTTAGCCGGAGCGACCGGCTTCGAGCTGGCGGTCAGCCAGGCAAGCGCTGATCAGGCTAAGACGGCGTATGTTTCGGCTTTAAATGAAAATGAAAAAATAAAAAATACGGTTAATGAAAATATAGCGCAAGCGGAAAAAACTTTAAGCGATCTTTATTTAACTTCCGGCGAGACTATAACCAGCTACCAGCAAGATGTAAAAAATTATACAGCCGTTGCTCTAACCGCGGTAGAGGCGAAAATTTCCGTTGCCGCTAACGCCCTGGACAATATAAATACGATATTAAATGATAATGATGCCAAATATTTTTTAGGAGCGGGGAAGACTTCTTTGATTGACGCGACAAAAAATGATTACACCCAGGCGAATACGGCCCTAACTCAAGCTAGAGCAAGCCAAGCCGGCGGAAACATAAGCCAGGCATCAGCCGATACCCTAAATGCTTTAAATAAAACTTTTAGCGCCTTAAAAGATTGCTACAATCTTTTAGAGGCTAGTATAGTCGGGTCAAGTTTTACCCAAATAGACCTCGATGCTTATAAAACAGCTATTAGCACCCAGCAAACCAATATTTCCACCGGCATTACTTCAGTGCAAACCGCCAAGAATAATTTAAATGATTCAATTAATGATCTTAATAACGCGATTTTAGAGGCTAAGAATGATTTAGCTACTGCCAAAGTAGCCGGAGCGCGTGATACCGCGGCGGCTCAAACTAAGGTTGATACTTATTATAAAGCTTGGTTAGTGGCCGAAGCGCAATTAAATCAGCTTAAAGCCGGTACCAGATCTCAAGACATAAATTTAGCCCAAGCTCAAGTCAGCCAAGCGCAAGCTTCCCAGGGGTTGATCAGAAATCAAATTAACAACAATGCCATAAAAGCCCCGATAGACGGAACCATCACTAAAAAGAATTATGAAGTTGGCGAGCAGTTTTCTTCGGCTAAACCGGTTTTTTCTTTGCTCGGTGTAAATAATTTTGAAATTGAAGTTGATGTTTCCGAAGCCGATATAACTAAGGTAGCCATAAATGATCAGACGGAAATTACTCTTGACGCTTTTGGCGAAGATGTTAAATTCTACGGCCAGGTCAATTTTATTGAACCGGCCGAAACCGTTATCCAGGATGTGATTTATTATAAGGTAAAAATAAATTTTGATGGTAAAGATAAAGATGTTAAGTCGGGCATGACCGCTAATGCCAATATCACCACGGCCAAAAAAGACAATGTGTTAATTGTGCCGTCAAGAGCGATAATTGAAAAAAATGGCAGCGGTAAATTCGCGCGAGTGTTGGTTTTAGAGCAAGTTAAAGAAGCGCCGGTCACCATCGGTTTGCGCGGTGATAACGGGTTGGTTGAAATTTTATCCGGCCTGAACGAAAATGATATTGTAATAACATATATTCAGCAAAGCAACTAACGATTTTAAAATCCCAAACCCCAATGACCAATGGCCAGTTTTTATTTTAATTAAGATTGATTGGACATTGGGATTTGGACATTGGGATTTTTTATTTAATTTATGCTTATTCAGGTCTATAATTTAACTAAAAGTTTTGTCAACGGCGAAATTGTTACGCCGGTTTTAAACGGGCTTACTTTTAATATTGACAAAGGTGATTTCATCGCTATTATGGGTCCGTCAGGTTCTGGTAAATCTACCTTGATGCATATTCTGGGGCTCTTAGACCGGCCGACCGATGGCAAATATTATCTTGAGGGCAAAGATATAACCAAATTGGACGACGACGAGTTGGCCGGATTGAGAAACCGTAAAATAGGTTTTGTTTTTCAATCTTTTAATCTTTTGCCGCGCACCACGGTTTTAGAAAATGTTATATTACCCTTAACTTACGCTAAACATAAAGAAGCGCCGGAGAGCCGCGCTAAAAGAATTTTAGAAAGCGTCGGACTGGGCCATCGCTTGAATTATTTTACTAATCAAATTTCCGGTGGCGAGAAACAGCGGGTAGCTATTGCCCGCGCTTTAGTTAATGATCCGGCGGTAATTTTCGCGGATGAACCGACCGGCAACCTTGACTCAAAATCAGGCGTGCAGATAATGGAAATTTTGCAGCGGTTGAATGACTTAGGCAACACTATAGTTTTAGTAACCCATGAAACTTATACTTCCGAGCATGCTAAAAGAATTATAAAAGTTAAAGACGGTTTGATAGTGGACGATTATGAAGTAACGCATCGGAGAATAGCTAAGGACGGGGAAATGCTTAAGTAAATAATATGTTAGAATTTTATAAACAATCCATTAAGATTTCTACCAGAGCGCTTCTGGCCAATAAGGGCAGAAGCTTTTTAACAATGTTGGGTATAATTATCGGCGTGTCGGCGGTTATTGTTATTATGGCCGTGGGCGCCGGAGCGCAAAGCTTAATTCTTAATCAAATAAAAACTTTTGGCACCGATATGGTTGGAATCTTACCTGGCGCTTCCGAAGACGAAGGCCCGCCCGCCAGTATTATGGGCATAGTGATTACCACGCTTACCTACGAAGATGCCCTGGCCTTAAATGATAAAAATAATGTGCCTGACGCGGTTGACTTAGTGGCTTATTACAAGGGCATGGGTAGTGTCAGCTGGGGATCAAATTCATACGATACCAATTTAAGCGGCTGTACGGTTGGCTATGTAAATGTCGAGGGCGGGGAAATTGATAAAGGCAGATTTTTTACTAAAGAAGAAGAAACTAATTTGTCAAAAGTGGTGGTTTTAGGCAGTACGGTAAAAAAGGAATTATTCGGCGAATCCGACCCTGTCGGCCAAAAAGTAAAAATAAAAAAACACAGCTTTGAAGTAATCGGCGTTATGAAAGACAGGGGAACGGTGGCTTTTCAAAATAATGACGACCAAATTTTTATTCCGCTTAAAACCATGCAAAAGTTAATTGCCGGAGTAAATCATGTAAGCATGATGAGGCTTAAGATTGATAATGAAAAAGACATAGAAAAGGCCATAAGCGATATAAAAACCACTTTGCGCGAGAGGCATGATATTACCGATCAAAGCGGAGATGGCGACGACTTTACCGTTAGAAGCTCGGCACAAGCCATGAACATGATTACCACGATTACCGACGCATTAAAATTTTTTCTAGTGGCTATAGCCGCCATGTCTTTGTTGGTCGGCGGTATTGGCATAATGAATATTATGCTAGTTAGTGTTACGGAAAGAACCAGAGAAATCGGGCTTAGAAAAGCGGTTGGCGCTAACAACAAAAGCATTATGATTCAGTTTTTGATGGAAGCCTCCACCATTACTTTAAGCGGAGGAGTCATCGGCGTTATAATCGGCAGTTTAATGGCAATTTTAATTTCGGTTGTAGCTAATCTTTTGGGTTATGATTGGGCGCTGTCGATTTCTTTATTATCGATTATATTGGCCTTGGCAGTTTCAGTAAGTGTTGGTTTAATCTTCGGTTTATATCCAGCGCGCAAAGCCAGCAAATTGCAGCCGGTTGAAGCCTTAAGGCGTGAATAATATGAATTTTTTAACTATTTTAAAAATTTCTTTGCGTTCTATCAAGGCCAATAAAACCAGAACCGGCCTGACTGTTTTAGGTATTGTAATCGGTATTGCCAGTGTTATTATAGTCTATTCGGCCGGAGAGGGAATTAGTAGTTTGGTTTACGGTCAAGTTGAATCTTTCGGCGGCACGGATTTAATAGAAACCGAAGTTAAAGCCCCGACCGGCAAAAAGGGCACGGCGGCCGAAATGCAAAGCGCCGTGGCCATGGCCCAAGGCGCGCAAATTACCACCCTGACTTTAAAAGATATGGAAGATGTCGGCAAATTGCCGAATATTAAAAATTATTACGCGGCCATAATGGGCCAGGAGCAGATTAATTACGCCGACCAATCAAAAAAAACTTTTGTTTTCGGCACTACCGCCAGTATTATAGAAATTGATAAAACAGAAATTGATTACGGCCGGTATTTTAGCGACGCCGAAGATAAATCATTAGCCCCGGTCGCCGTTCTTGGCTATAAAATAAAAGATAAATTGTTCGGCTCAAGCGATCCTCTGGATAAATATATTAGAATCAGAAAAGTAAAGTTTCGCGTCATCGGCGTAGCTAAAGAGCGGGGCGCGGTTATGACTTTGGATTATGATAATTTCGTTTATGTGCCGATTAGAACTTTACAGAAAAGAATTATGGGGATTGACCATATTACCTATATGATGCATAAGCTTAAAAATCCGGATTTGGCCGATGAAACCGCCGAAGAAGCCAGGCTGATTATACGCGATAACCACGACATTGCATCAAACCCTTTAGAATTTAAACCGGGCGAGCCGGCGTCTAAAAATTTAGGCGAGGGCATGACTGATGTCAGCGAGGATGATTTTCGAGTCGTCACCATGAAAGAATCTTTGGACGTCTTAGATACCGTCACCGGAGCTATTACTTTAATGCTTCTAGCCATAGTCGCCATATCGTTAATCGTCGGCGGGGTCGGCGTTATGAATATTATGTATGTCATTATTACGGAAAGAACGGCCGAAATCGGTTTGCGCAAAGCCGTAGGCGCAAAATATAATGATATAATGTTTCAGTTTCTTATTGAATCCTTAATTATAACTTTAATCGGTGCCGTGGTCGGAGTATTGGCCGGCATAGGCGTCTCATATTTAATTTCTTTGGGCGCTAATTATTATGGCTTGGATTGGAAATTCTTAGTTCCTCTAAAAGCTTATTATGTTTCTTTAGCTTTCGCGGTTGTGTTTGGCTTGGGCTTCGGTCTTTATCCGGCGCGTAAAGCCGCCCGGCTTGACCCGATTGAAGCCTTAAGGCAGGAGTAAAATATTTTATGTTTAATCTATCAAAATCAAAGCATATAAATTTTAAAGATTTGCATCAGGCGGCTGATAATTTAATCGGCCGAATTCCACCGATTAAAAAACGCCGGCGTTTGAATTTGTCATATAAAATTTTAAAATATTTTTGTTTAACAATAGTTTTTTTATTTTTACTATCGCTGATTTTAGTATCGTCCCAAATTTTTAACTTAAAGCAAATTTATGACCAGGCGAATTTTGGCAAGGTTAATTTAGAGCAAGCCGTTATATTCGCTAGGCAGGATGATTTTAGCCAAGCCGCCAGTTTAGCTAAAAACGCGGAGAATAATTTTAATTTTTCAATCAATAAGCTTGAGGAGATAAAAAATAATAATTTTATTAACTATCTGCCTTTTGTTTTAAACCAGCTGAATGACGCCGAAAGCCTTTTAATTTCCGTTCAATTTTTAAGCAAAGCGGTTTATGGCGGCGCTAATTTCGGCCAAAGCTTAGAAGCTCTTTTGAGCGGAGATAAAAAATTTAATTTTTCTAAATTAAGCGCCGAGGGAAAGCGAGAGGTACTAAAAAAAATATTTGAATCCGCGCCGGAGTTAAACGGCATAAAAGCTGACTTGGATTAGCTTATATTAATTTAGACCAAGTTAATGCCTCGGGTATTTTATCTATTTTAAAAGATAAAATCAGCCAGGTTAAGAAACAAATAAGTGAAGCCAGCCTTATTTTGGAAAAAGCAGTTCCTTTGTCGCAGATGATTCCGGCTTTGGCCGGTTATCCGGGCCAGGTTAATTATTTAGTGGTATTACAAAATAATGACGAATTAAGGCCAACCGGAGGATTTCTAGGCACTTACGGCATATTAAAAATTAAAGATGGTGATATTGTAAATTTTGATACGCATGACATTTATCATCTTGATATGCCGGTTCAAGATAAAATAAATATCACGCCGCCTAAACAGATTAGTAAATATTTAAATGATAAATGGTATTTGCGCGATGCTAATTGGTCGCCTGATTGGCCGACGACGGCGAAAAATATAAATTGGTTTTATCAAGCGGAAAGCGCCTTGAATCCGGAGATAGAAAAAATTCCGGAATTTTCCGGTGTTATAGCCATCACTCCGAAGCTAATTACTGACTTTTTAGAAATAACCGGCTCGGTAATAGTTGAAGGGCAGGTTTATGACCAAAATAATTTTCAAGATTTATTGCAATATCGGGTGGAAAGAGGCTACCAAATTTTGGGTGTTTCCTCCTGGCAGAGAAAAGAAGTAATCGGCGAGATAGCTAAAGAATTAAAAATTAAAATTTTTGATTTGCCGCCGAATAAATGGCCGGAAATTATAAATACCATGATTAACAATCTGGACGCGAAAAATCTAATGTTTTATTTAGCCGATAATCAATTGGAAAGTATCGCGGTTCAAAACGGCTGGGCCGGAGAAATAAAAGATTATTATGGCGATTATTTTATGGTGGTTGACGCTAATTTAGCGGCTTTAAAAACCGACGCGGTTATGAGCCGGAGCATAAATTATAAAGTAACAGAGGGGTCTAACGGTTTATTTTCTAAATTAACCGTTAATTATGTGCATAACGGCAAGCTTGATTGGAAAACCAGCGCCTATAAAAGTTACACTAGGGTTTATGTGCCGTTAGGCAGCCAACTAATTAAAATTAGCGGCTACGAGGCTGAAGAGATAGACATGGGCAACGAAGCCGGAAAAACTTGGTTTGGTTTTTATTTAACCGTAGCGCCTGGTAAAATTAATAATATTACGATTGAGTATAAACTGCCATCATCAACCATGCTAAATAATAGTTACGGCCTATATATTCAAAAACAGCCGGGAAAAGAGTTGAGCTATCTTTCGGTTGACTTAAGCTTCCAAAATGGTATAAAATCATATAGTCCGGCAAACCTGTATATGCAAAAAGTAAGCCCTGATAGGGTTAAGTGGGAAGGGGACTTAAATATAGATAGAAATTTTGGAGTAAAGTTTTAAAAATTATATTATGTTTATAAAACGAATCGGCATAGATTTAGGCACAACTTATACTTTAGTGCATTTGCCAAAAAGAGGCATTATTATTAACGAACCCAGCGTGGTGGCGATTTCTTTGATTGATAAAAAGATTTTAGCCGTGGGCAATGAAGCTAAAGATATGTTAGGCAGAACGCCGGACACTATTGTCGCTATTAAACCGTTAAAAGACGGCGTGATTGCCGATTATCATACCACCGAGGCCATGCTTAGGTATTTTATTAACAAAGCTTTGGGCGGCATTAGATTGTTCAGGCCGGAAGTTATGGTGGCTGTTCCGGCCGGCATTACTTCAACCGAACGCCGAGCTGTTATTGATGCTACTATCGCGGCCGGCGCCAGAGCGGCTTATATTATTAAAGAGCCGATTGCCGCGGCGATCGGCGCCGATATCCCGATAGGTTCGGCTTCCGGGCATATGATTATTGATATCGGCGGCGGTACGGCGGAAATGGCGGTAATTTCTTTGGGCGGGGTGGTAACTTCAACTTCGGTTAGAATCGGCGGCAATAAATTTGACGCGGCTATTCAGGAATTTATCAGGCGCAAATATAATTTAGCTATTGGTGAAAGGACGGCCGAGGAGACTAAAATTAAAATCGGCAGCGCTTTGTATTTAGAAGATAAATTAACCATGGAAATACGCGGCCGCGATATGATCACCGGTTTGCCGAGAAATATTATGGTTAATTCCGATGATGTTACGGAAGCGATTCAGAACGAGCTTGAAGCCATAATCAGCGCGGCTAAAAGAGTGCTCCAGGAAACTCCGCCGGAATTAGCGGCCGACATTATGGATAAAGGCATGGTTTTATCCGGCGGCAGTTCGCTTCTGAGAAATATTGATCAACTACTTTCACGCACGACCGATGTGCCGGCTTATGTGGCGGATGATGCTTTGCTTTGTGTGGCCAAAGGAACCGGGATCGCTTTAGAAAATTTGGACTCATATAAGAGAAGTATATTTGCTACTAAATAAACTAATTTGTCATTCTGGAGGGAGCGCCAGCGACCGATAGAATCTCGATGAGATCCTATTGCTCCTTTCAGTCGCTCCAGGATGACTTTTGCTATGTTAATCGGCATTGATGCCTCAAGGGCAAACAGAAAATTTAAAGGCGGTACGGAGTGGTATTCTTATTATCTAATAAGAGAGCTGGCTAAAATTGATTCTAAAAATCAGTATATTTTATATAGCGATAAGCCTTTGGTTGGCGGTTTAGCTGATTTAACAATTGAAGATTATGCGATGGCGCCGGGCAAAATTGATAATAGAGGTTTTCAAGAAGTTAAAAGCCCTTTTGGGAATTTTCGCGTTAAAATTTTAAAATGGCCTTTTACTTATTTTTGGACGCAAATCAGACTATCTTATGAAATGTTGGTTCATCAAATAGATGTTCTTTTCATTCCGGCCCACACTCTGCCGATTATTCATCCGAAAAAATCAATCGTTACTATTCATGACATAGGGTTTGAGCGCCAAACCAAACTTTACAGTTCTGACAAAATCGGTCCGGCTAGCGGTTTAATTTCTGAAGTATTTAATTTTTTGGCTAAATTTTTTACTTTTGGCAAATTCCACTCAAATATTATTGATTATCATAGCTGGTCGACTAAATTCGCGCTTTCACACGCTAAAATAATTATTGCTGTGTCTGAATTTACCAAGCGAGAAATGGTGGAATTTTATAAAGCTGACGCGGAAAAAATAAAAGTAGTTTACAATGGCTTTAATGGCCAGCTTTATCGACCGATTAGCGACCGGGAGAAAATCAAACAAGTTTTAAATAAATACGACATCAAAACTCCTTATATTTTTTATGCCGGCCGTTTAGAAAAAAAGAAAAACACGGCTAAACTGGTTGAAGCTTACGCAAAGATGAGACAAAAATTTAGGGGCATAAAGCATGAATTAGTTTTAGTCGGCAACGCCGGCCTTGGTTTTGATGAAGTAAAATATGTCATTAACGAATTTGATCTTGACGAAAATGTAATTATAACCGGCTGGGTTCCGGAAGCTGATATGCCTTATATTTATAATGGCGCTTCTTTATTTATTTTTCCTTCGTTTTATGAGGGGTTTGGCATACCTTTGCTTGAGGCCATGGCCTGTGGCGTGCCGGTTGCGGCTTCAAACATTGTTTCTATATCCGAGATTGCTAAAGATTCAGTTTTGCTTTTTGATCCGGAGAGCAAGGACGATATAGCGGAAAAAATGGCGAAAATATTATTAGATAAGCAATTGGCCGGTGAATTGATTGACAGCGGGTTTGCCAGAATAAAAG
>Ga0247841_10005359_pt1 | contig 20824 bp, 14 predicted proteins | sample LaCruzMarch2015__2_FD_192410 | JGI IMG/M metagenome (GOLD analysis project Ga0247841, IMG submission 192410) | Freshwater microbial communities from meromictic Lake La Cruz, Castile-La Mancha, Spain - LaCruzMarch2015_18m | ecosystem: Environmental > Aquatic > Freshwater > Lake | place: Spain... | reverse complement strand
GTGCGCGTATGCCAGTTCCGCCACCCCAGCAAAATAGCCCAAAACAAAGTGTTTTAATTACCGCTCTGCGCTGGTACCTGTTGCTCCTTGGGTGCTGCTGGCGCAGTATTTGGCTGTGGTGCGGGCGCCGGAGCACTAATAGGTGCAGTGGGTTGGTACTGGCGTGTTACAGTTGAAAGTCCTTTTCTTGAAACCACAATTGTAAGTAGCAAAGAAGTTAGCACAAAGGTAATTGCCATTGCAACAGTTACCTTTTTCACAAAGGCCATACCGGTAGAAGCGCCAAAAATCTGTTCAGATCCGCCCCCACCACCCATAAGACCAGAAAGCCCACCGCCCTTCCCGGATTGCAAAAGAACAATCAGGATTAACGATATACAGGCAGTTAGGTGAACAATAAGTAGAAAGTAGTACATTGTTTTTGTATTTTACCAGATTGCACTTTCAAATGCAAATATAATTATTTATCTGCAAGTGCGGCAACGCCAGGAAGAGGCACACCTTCAAGAAACTCAAGCGAAGCTCCCCCGCCAGTTGAAATATGGGTTATTCTTTTATCAACACCTGCTTTTTTTACAGCAGACGCTGAATCACCACCACCTATAATTGATATTGCGCCATTGTCGGTTGCCTGAGCAACATATTTTGCAACCTCAATTGTTCCTTTTGAAAAAGCATCAATTTCAAAAACACCCATTGGGCCATTCCAGACAATTGTTTTTGCAGACAATATAACAGGTGCAAACAGTGCGATTGTTTTTGGGCCAATATCCAAGCCCATTAAACCGTTTGGGACATTTGCATCAGTTGTCTCTTTAAGCACGGAACTGTGTGCAATGGTTTTAGTAGCAAAATCAACTTTATCAGCGACAACATTGTCTATTGGCAATAGCAATTTAATATTTTTCTTTTTGGCAGCGATTATAAGTGCTTTTGCGGTTTCAATTTTATCGGTTTCAACTAATGAATTACCTATATTTACACCATCGGCTTTTAAAAATGTATAAGCCATGGCTCCGCCAATTATTAAGGCATCAACTTTGGTAAGAAGATTTTCTATTACAGCTATTTTGTCGGATACTTTTGCCCCGCCAAGAATTGCCAAAAATGGGCGTTTTGGGTTTTCAAGAGCTTCACCTAAAAATTTAAGTTCTTTTTCTACAAGAAAGCCAACGGCGGTTATTTTAACAAAATTCGCAATACCTGTAGTTGACGCATGGGCTCTGTGAACAGTGCCAAAAGCGTCTTGCACAAAAACTTCCCCAAGCGCACCGAGTGCGGCGGCAAACTTTGGATCATTAGCTTCTTCTTCGGAGTGAAATCGTAAATTTTCAAGTAGTAAAATTTCGCCATATTTTAGTTCATTTGATAACTTAGAAACCTCAGGCCCTATGCAGTCTGGAGCCATTTTGACTTCTTTACTAAGTAGTTTCCCAAGCTGTATGGCTGCAGGCTTTAAACTCATAGAGGCAACAGTTTTACCCTTTGGCCTTCCAAGGTGTGACATAAGAATTATTGCCGCATTTTGCTCAAGCAGGTATTTAATGGTTGGAAGTGTCGCAACAATTCTCTTATCGCTTGTTATTTCAAGTTTATCGTTAAGAGGAATATTGTAATCAACACGAACCAATACCTTTTTATTTTTTACATCAATGTCTTTAATTGTTTTTTTCATTTTTCCTCTGAAAAAAGCTTTTTACATTTTGCCAATCATATACTTTATGAGGTCAACCACTCTGTTTGAATAGCCCCACTCATTATCGTACCAAGCAATAACCTTTATAAAGTCATCGCCCATCATTTTTGTTAGTTTTGCATCTACTGTTGAGCTAAGTGGGCAGTGATTAAAATCAATTGAGACAAGGGGGTCTTCACAAAAACCAAGAATTCCTTTCATTTTTCCTGCGGCTGCTTCTTTCAACGCTGCGTTTACTTCTTCTGCTGTTGCACTTTTAGCAAGTTTTGCAGTAAGGTCAACTACTGAAACATTTGGAATTGGAACTCTTATTGCAAAGCCATCAAGTTTTCCCTTAAGTTCAGGAATTACAAGGCCAATGGCTTTTGCAGCACCTGTGGATGTTGGTATCATTGAAAGTGCCGCGGCACGCGCTCTTCTTGGGTCCGAGTGAGCCATATCTTGAATTTTTTGGTCGTTTGTGTAGGCGTGAATGGTTGTCATTAATCCTTTTTCAATTCCCCATCTGTCATTGATAATTTTTGCAACTGGACCAAGACAGTTTGTTGTACATGAGGCGTTTGAAACAACATGGTGATTTTTTGGATCGTATTTATCTTCATTTACGCCTAAGACAATTGTTAAATCTTCACCTTCGGCTGGTGCTGATATAATAACTTTTTTTGCTCCGCCTTTTATTATGTGGCTTTCTGCTCCACGCACTTCTTTACCTTTTTTGTTTATACCGTCTTTTTTTATTGTGAAAAGGCCTGTTGATTCAACAACTATGTCAACGCCAAGGTCTTTCCAAGGGAGTTCGGCTGGATCTCTCTTTTTGAGAACTTTTATAATTTTTCCGTTAACCGAAATTTCTTCTTCACCAATTGCTTTTACTTCGCCTGCAAGCTGACCGTGCACTGAGTCATATTTAAATAGTAATGCATTTGATTTTGCGTCTGTGAGGTCGTTAATTGCGACAAGTTCAATGTCTTTATCGTTTCTTTCTATTAGTGCCCTTGCAACAAGCCTTCCAATTCTGCCAAAACCATTAATACCAACTTTAACTGCCATTTGTTTCCTCCACGAAGTTTATTTTTTTATTTCGCTCCATTGCGATATTAATTGCAGATGTTATAAAAAAGATTTTTCTGTGTCAAATTTTGTTCAGTTATCTACATTTTTAATAGATTTGTATTTAGTGTTTAATGTCTCTTGCTACATTGAGAGCATAAACTTTTGCGGCTCCAGCTTTTTTTAAGGCAAGAGAGCATTCGTGTATTGTTGCGGTAGTTGTACAAACATCATCAATAAGTAAAATGTTTTTATGCTCTATTGTTTCAGAATTATTCACCTTAAAAGCGCCATGGAGATTGTTTAAGCGTTGTGTCCTTTTTAATTTTGCTTGGCTGCGGGTAAACTTTGTTTTTACAAGTGTTTTAGTACACACTTTTATATTTATAAGCTTAGATAGTTCTTCGCTTAGGAGTTCACAATGATTGTAGCTGCGAAATAGTTTTTTAAATGGGTGCATTGGTGTTGGTATAAGCAGGTCTATGCATTTATCGTTGAAGTGTTGGCTATATGTTTTGGCAAGAAGTTTAGCAAGAGCTCGCGCGCAATAGTGTTTTGTTTGATACTTTAAACCGATTATTAATTTTTTAAGAGTTCCTTCATATATGCCGGCGGAACGAATAAATTCATAAGGTGTGTTTTTTATTTTAATGCATGTTGGGCAATGCATACCGCCGTGTTCTAACGGAAGAGCGCATAGCGCGCAGAACAGTGTTGAATTTTTTTTAATAGTTTTTTCACATTCATCGCATAGTCGTGTGTAGTCATTGCTCGGTAGGATTTTTGAGCAAATGGCACAGCTTATTGGAAATAAAACACAGGAAAGTTTTTTTATAAAATCAGTTGTTTTATTTTTTATATTGTTTGGTGAAATGTTTTTCATTATTGGATTAGAATTGTATTGTTAGACGGCCAGAGGCCTCAATTGTTTGATAATTGTCGTCGGGTACTACTCTGTTTTCTGTTTTGCTGTAACCCGCTCCGATAGTTGTGCGGAAATTTTGCGATATTTCATAGTCGACGCTTAGGTTTAAACTGTAAATATTTTTGTTGTCTCTTTCAACATTTAAACTTGAGTTTGTTGTTGTATATTTAAGTGTTGAGCTAAAAATCATTCTGTTTGTTAATGGAAGTGTTTTTTTTGTGAATGGAATTGGTAACCCGTTTGGAAAAGAAATGTCTAAGTTTGTTTGGGTACTATAGGTGTTTGTAAGTAGTTGTTGTGTAAGCTTTTCTGTCCCATCGCGTTGCCAGCTTTGACCATTTTCATAGTGCAGGCCAAAGCGCCATTGTTTGTAGGTGTAGCCACTTTGTGTTGACCATGAAATGTTTTGCGCCTTTCTTGTTACAACATTGTTAATAAAGTCAAAATCTTTATCTTCCACAAAATGTGTGCCAATGTTTAGGTCTATTTTTTTCATTATGTAAAAACTAAAGTCGGTCCCAAGTGTGTTGTTTTTGTTGTTTGAGACATCTACTGTTTCAGAGTATTTATCTCTGAGGTTTATATTCCATTGTGAGTCGCTAATCCAACGCTCAACAAAAAAGAATTTTTCCCAATTTTTTATGGTTATTGTTAGGTCGGGCCAAACACGGGTAAAACCCTCTTTAAGAGTTCCTGTAACCCTGCTTTTTTCTCTGTTTCCTGTGTAAGTGAAGTTTGTTGAAAGTAGGTTAAGTGGTGATAGTCTGCCGCTAAAATCTAAGGCCTCAAATGGGTTGTAGGTGCAGTTTAACCGAACTTCATCTCGGTGAAGTTCGGTTTTAAGATATGAGTAATTTGTTGTGTCTAATTCAAGTGGGCTGTTGCGCACCCAAAGTTTTTCAAAGCCAATTGCGGTGTATGTAGCAGGAACATTTTCGTATGAGTCGTTGTCTTGAATTTTGTAATTTGAGTAAAAACCAAGTGACTTGGTGAATTTAAAGCTTGTAACTTCACGCATGTTAAAGTTTAAAGCAATTTCTGCATTGCTTGCTCTTTCTATAAACTTTACATTGCCAGGGTAAACTGCCGGCATAGTTGTGGTGTTGTATGCAATGTTGTAGTTTTCATTTGTGCTTATTGAGTAGGTCATATTTGGGCAAAACCAGCTAGCGAGTTGCAAATTAGATGTTGCCCCGAGTGATTGGGTTGCCAATTTATTAAACTCCCAATTTATGAGATGGTTTTTTTCTTTAACTTTTTTGAGTGTGTAGTTTGGTATAAAATTAAGTACTGAGAAAAATTGAAAGGGTGTTTTCCCGCTCCATGTTTCTGTTATGTCAAGAGAGTTGTATTCGGTGAGTTTGATGTATTCTTTGAATGCGTCCAATCCTAGAAATGTTGTATCAGTGCTGCCTTTAATTTCTTGCCATGGTCGTAAAAATGAGTTTGTTATGCTGTAGTTTGCGGAAATTTCTGTTGGTAATATAATAAACTTTATAGGCAAAGAGTAACTAGCATCGCCAGTTAATGTTTCATCATCTTGAATTCTATTTAATTGTGCTGAGTCATTTATGGCGCGTGCATAGTTGCCGGAAAAGCGCGGTAAGTTTCTGCCAAGTGAAAAAGATGTGCCACCGGAACCAGAATATGTAAGAATTCTTCCTTCGTTTAAAATTGATACAAGGTCCGATTGGTTTTCAATTACAGATGGTGTAACAGTTACATTTCTGCTTAAAGCCGTATTAATTGGCATAGTTATTGGTATTAACGGAACTTTCATTAGATTAAAATAGGCACTGTCTTCCGTGAGATCGCGGTTGTATATGCCGGCAGAGAAACTTTCAAAATTTTTGCTTACTTGTTTTCTTTTACCACCAAAGGTTGCCCATTCGGGTACGACGAAGTCAGCATTTGTGCGCCAGGCATAACCTTCTTTTAACCAAGAGTCCCTCATGTGTATTTCATTAACCCATATTTCACCGCTCTTTGTTCCAGCGGTTGTGCGTATACCAAGTTTAATTTGACTTATGTTTTGCAAAGATGGTAAGCCGACAAGTGTTGTGGTTGAGGCAGGATCTTTTGCCTGCCAAATGTCGGGTTTTGTATCACTGTTTTTATCAATTTGTTCGATGTCTAAAAGTTTCCATCCTGTCCATGTGATTGGAATTGCGTATTCAAAATAATTTGTGTCATTTCCTGCTTGAATGTAGAATACATCTCCCGGGTTGACAGTTTTTGCGTAAACAAATAATTTTAGATTATGATAGTTTGAAAGGTCGTACGCTTTTGAGTAAGCTAAGAGTGCAGAAAGATCAACAGCAGAAGATGTGTTTATAGAGTAATTTAAGTCAAGTGCCTGCTCTGTGTAGTTTGTTAAGTCTTGATTTGCTATGTCGTATAGATTTAAAAAGTCAGGATTTGTTAGAAGTGAGTTGTTTTTATAATCAACATCATCATTTGTATTTTTTGCAGTAATTGTTAGTGTTGCACCAATAACCGACGAATTAGCAATACCTTGTTCCCAACGGTTTCCAGAGACAGATAATTTTGCAAGCTTTAGTGTGCCGGATTCATTATTGCCTGATGAGCGCATTGTTATACGCACTTGTTTTACAACTTGCCAATCGGTCAGCTGAGCAGTAGTTATGTTTAGCGGAATAACAAAGTGTTTCCATCCGGTCCATGTAACAGCGTTGTATGTGTTTCCGTCCACATCTGTAAGTGTTTTTGAGTAATTGGCTTGCGCGGCCCCAAATTGGCTGACAACTGAATCGAGCTGGTTTAGAACACCGTCGCCATTAAGATCTTCTGTGTCTAATAAGCTGTTGTTTTTGCCAATTGGTGTTGAACTGTTGTCGGGATTTATAAAGTTCCATCCAATATCTTCGCCAAAGTTAAGTGTTCCATCGTGGTTGAGATCTTCTGTTTTTAAAATACCACTTCCATCGGCATCTTCTTTAAATGAACCATATCCAACTAGAAACTGCGCACCTTTTGCATCGCCTTGCAACCAAAATTCTAAAAACTGTTTTTTTGAGTAATCATTTCCAACTTTAGATAATACTTGAACTATTGATGTTTCTGTTGAGCTTGTAAGGTTGTAATTGATATCAAGTACAGATTGTTTCTCGTCATTTTTTAAAACAAGATTTGGGTTTATTTCAGTTTTAGAGATGTCTTCATTTGCAACTGTTATTGCATTTGCGAAATATTTTTGACCTGAAGGGTTACTTGCAAGTTGCCAGTTTTCGTAGTTTAATGATGCACTGTCTTCGGTTTTTATGCCTTCCATAGATTCCAAAATTGCTTTGTTCATTACATTTGGGTTTCTTTCACTGCTGGCGTATTCGCCGGATATAGATGCTTTTACACCAATACCAGGGATATCTATATCAGAAACTTTCGCATCACCCTCTAAAACCTTTAAGCTAGATGGTGTTGATCTGATATCTGGAACCGCTGTGCTTTGCGCGGCAAAATCATAAATGAAACTTGAACCAACAAAAATATTATTTGTTAATGAAAGTTCAGAACGAAGCCCTATAAGCGTTGAACCACCAACACCTCCAAAGGGTGCATAGTCGTATGAAATTTCAATTACAGTATCTTCTTTTATATTGTCCTCATTATAAAAGGTGATAATGCCAGCGTCATAATCTATGTAATAATCGGCATCTCTTTGCAATGTTTTGCCGTTTGAAGTTACATGCTCACTTTGTGGTACTATGCCAGGCCTTAGTATAAGTATTTTGTTGCGGTAACTGTATTCAGCCATAATATTGTATTTATGAGTGTTTACTGTATATAGGTCATCGTGAAATGGTTTACCCGTAGGAGGTTCAAAGTTAAAAATACCGTTATCAAAGTCAACAGTTATATTTTGCGGATAATAGGGTGCGATTTTTTGCGTTGTGCCATTATCAATTGTTGTAACTTGAGCATTATTTAGGTCTTGCACTTGTAAAATAAAGTTTCCACGCCCATTATCCCTTATTATTTTCAAGTTGCCTAAAGAGTAAAATGTTTTAAGTTCTCGTGTGTAATTAACATTATTGTTGCCATCTTTTATTACTTTCCAATAACCTGTGTCGGCACTAAGCCATGTGCCGTCGTCTTTTTGATAATCAACTGCGATAACCCAATTTGCTTCAAGACGATTTCTAAAAACAATTATTCCTCTATCGTAATCTATTGTGTAGTCTTGGCCAGGCACAAGCAGGTCAAAGTCGCCGGTGTAGTTGGTTGTACCTCCTGTAAGTGGAATTATGTCTACAGTGGTATTGGTTGATGTGGTTACATTGTTGTTTACAATATTTCTATCATCTCTATAAATTTTCGCACTGCCACTTTTAATTTTATATAAGCCACTTAATACTAAATTGTAGTATTTGTAGCTAATGTAAGAGGTGTCGGCAATTAAGCGCCTTTCAAGCTTTGTGTTTCCGGTAAATCGCTTTACTTCTGAAAACCCTTTTGTTCTACTAAAAAAACCTATTGTACGCAGGTTTTTTGTTGGTTTGGCATCAACTTTTATTCCAAAGAGTTGTTTTGAGTAACCAACAAATTCTGTCGCAGGCAATGTCATGGATATATCGCCAAATGCGGCCTCCTGAATTACCTCATCGGGGTCGCCTTTGTAAACAACAGATATATCTCTTTTATCAGCAGTAGTATCATCAAAGTCAACATTAACATTTACCTTTCTTCCAACTTTACCGTTTATACGCACCTGTAGCTCTTGTTTCATGGCAAGAACCGAGGAGTTTACTCTTTTTTGAGAATCGGGTTTGTCATACATTGTAGAGCTGAATGTAATCCCAATAGCTTTTCTGCCAGATATTGAAAGCTGTGATTCGTACGGCAGTTCTACGGTAAGGCCTGGTGGTATAGGTGGAGGTAGTTTTTTTGTGTCTGAAGAAACAAGGGTTGTTTCTTCTATACTTTGTGCAGGGTTATTAAGTTGTTGCATTAGTTTGCGCCAACGATTTGGGGAGTATGTAAAGAAATTGCTATTTTCTACAAAAGCCGCAAGTTCTTTGCCCGCGGTTCCCGCGGTTGTATTGGTAGGTATGTCAAGTGTGTATTGTTCTTGGCTAATTAATATTTCTTTTTTTTGGCTGGTGGCAGACTCTATTAGCGCATCTTTGTTAGGTCCTAAAATTGAATAGTTTTTTTTTGTGCTAAAAAGCTTACTTGAAAGGGGTTGGATAAATAACCCCAAAGTTATACCTGCGATAAGAGCAATAAAAAATAATTTTTTCATATATAAATGTATTTAATTTATCAATTATATATTTTTTTGCTTGGTTTACAAAAAAATTTTGTATAATTCATATAAATTATATGAAAACACTTCACAAATACACACTTCATGAGTTTGCCGAGGCATTTCTATTTGGCCTGTTAGTAACTACTTCTATTTTGGTTGTTGACCAGTTATTCCAGCTTATAAATCTTTTTTTAGGAAAGGGTGTTTCTGCTTTTACGGTTATAAAACTGTTTGCTTTGGCTTTGCCTAATATCCTTTCAATGACAATTCCTATGGCTGTGCTTATTGGAACATTGCTTGCTTTTGGTCGTTTTAGCGAGGATAATGAAATAACCGCAATTAGGTCGGCCGGTTTTAGTGTTTTTGAAATTACAAAAAGTGTTTTATTGGCAGTTATAATTCTTTGCTTTGTTCTTGTGTATTACAATCACTTTGTTTCCCCTGCCACTCATAGGGAGTTTAGGCAACTTTATGTGCAATTGCTTACCAAAAGGCCGCTTGTTAAATTTGAAGAGCGTTCTGTTAATTCTTTAGGCAATTACAAAATTTATGTTGAAAGTGTTGACAGAGTTAACAACACGCTAAAAAAAGTAAACATTTACAAGTTTTCTGAGTCCGAACTTGGGGCTCCGTTGCGTATTAGTGCCTCTTTGGCAAATGTAAAGGCAAGTGAAAATGAGATTATTTTTTCCCTAATTAAGGGGTATTTACAAAAACCAGACCCTGAAAAGTTAGACACCCTTTCGTTGGTTAAATTTGATACTTATAAATTTAAAATTCCAATAACAAAAGATGCCGTGCCTGCAAGTGTTTCATTGCGTGAGATGCCTTCGCCAATACTACTTTACGAGATAAAAAACTACAAGAAATTAAAATTGCCTGTCGCTGTTTTTGAAACTGAGTATTGGCTTAGATATGTGCTTGCGTTTGCCCCGTTTTGTTTTTTGATAGTTGGTATACCGCTTGCTATTAGTGTAGAAAAGGGTGGTAAAATTGGGTTTGGTTTAAGTTTAGTTGTTATTTTTATTTATTATATTTTACTGGTTCTTTCCATAAATGCTGGCGAAAAGAATATTTTGCCTTCCGCGTTGGTGCTTTGGTTGCCCAATGTGGTGGTTCTTATAAGTGGGGTTTTTTTGTGGCGAAAAATGTTGCGGAGGTAGCACTTGATTCTTTATAGGTATATAGCAAAAGAGTTTGTAAAACCTCTTATTGTTACTTCTCTTGCTTTTGGCGCTCTGGTGCTTGTATCTGAGTTTTTCAGAGAGTTAAATTATTATATGGAGGTTAAAGCTGGGCTTATACCGGTTTTAAGTTACCTACTTTGCAACCTGCCATGGTGGACTATTCAGGTTTTGCCTGTCTCTGTTTTGCTTGCTGTATTGTTTTGCGTAGGCCAGTTGGTGAAGAGCAATGAGTTAACAGCGCTTAAAGCGGCTGGTATAAACTTATGGAGAGTTGTTGTACTTTTTTTGCTAATGGGTGCACTAATTGGAGTTTGTGAGTTTTATTTGCGAGAAGGTTTTATTCCATATAGCGTTGGTATGGCGGAAAAAATTAAGATAGAAAAGATAAGAAATGAAAAGCCAAGTAGCGTTAGCGAACGAACAAATTTACTTGTAAGTTTTGATGATGGTAAAGCAAGAATGACAGTTGGAAAAGTGTCGCTAATTAATAAAATAATGAGCAAACTTGTTATAGATGTGTTTGACGACAATATGGAATTAAGTAAGCAGTATGTTGCAGGTGGTGCTAGTTGGAGTGGTGATGGTTGGGTGCTTGAAAATGGTGTGAAAAGAGTTTTTAGTGGTAATAATTGGAGTGAAGAATATTTTTTAAAATTGCCTTTTGCGCTTCCGTTTAGCCCATCAGATTTTGATGTTTTGCGTGTACGCCCTGAACAGTTGAGTGTTAGCGCGTACAATACTTACCTTAAACGACTTGAACTTATTGGTTCGGATAATACAAAAGAAAAAATTCAGTATCACCAGCGTTTTTCGGCTGTTTTTAGCCATATAATAGTTATGCTTATTGGTTTGCCTTTTGCTTTGAGTTTTGGAAAAACACACGGTAAAATTATTAGTTTTACGATTGCTCTTATTTTTGCCTTTGTGTATTGGGGTGCTCAGGCAGCTGGGCAGTCACTTGGAGAAAATGACATTCTTTCACCCATGTTTGCCGCATGGATTGGTAATATAGTGTTTGGAATATTTGGTTTAATTTTGGTTGCAAGGGTTAAGAAGTAAAAGTTGAGAATTAAGAATGGATTCCCTCTTACAATCTGAGGGAATGACAGAGAAATCTTTTTAGTTTACGATCAGAAATTACAGGTATTTCTATATCTGTGTCATCTCGACGAGTGTAACTAGGAGAGATCTTAAGTTAATAAAAAGATCCCTCACTGCGTTTCGGGATGACAACTCTAAAAATGTATTCAGTTAATTGTATCATTGTTTTTAAGTTGTTCGTGGTTATAATCTCACCTAACTACCGCAAGCTTTCCAAACTTCATTTGCGAATCGGTTTTTACACGGTAAATATATAAACCAGGGGCAACATCTTGCCCACTGTTGTTTTTCCCATTCCAATCATATTCATAAACAAAATTAAAATCACTGGTTGCTGATACATTAAAGTTCATTTTCGCAAAACCACTTTCCAGTTTAACAAGCTCCCCATTTAAATTATAAATAGCAATGCTTATATCCTGAGGTGGCCTAGAAAAATTCATGGATATTGTCGCTAATATCCCTTGTGATTCTTTTGGGTGGTAATAGCCAGCACCCGACGGGTTTGGGTAGCTAATTACTTTTGTTATTTCGCTGCGCTCAGCAACTTGCAGTTGTGTTGTATAAAAACTTGCTTTGCCTGCCAAAAACGCAAAATTTGCAATTGTAATACCTGAAATTGCGTCGGAATAAGAATTTGAATAGGGTGATGTAAATATCCCGCGAGTTCCTGGCCAAAGGTCGCTAGAGTCCCCATATGGAGGATTATGGGGGTGTGAGTTGTCGGCTTGTACGATATCTACAGTGTTATGGCTGAGATTGTTTATTGAGTTATTACTAAGGCGTGTTTGAAGGGTGGTTCCATCAATTGTCCCTTCATCTATGTGCCATATTGCCACACCTTCCCCTGGTGGAGTTACATTGTAAAGCGATTTTGACGAGTAATTAACCAAGAAATACTCTGATGAACTGCCAAGAATAGGAATTTTATAGATTGAATTTGCACTTGCTTCTATTGGCAAAATACCGCTTATTTCTTGTGGTTGTGTAATTTCTGTTGAGCTAAGCCAGCCAATTAACTTTTTGCACCATGCACTTGGCGGTGCGGGGTTTGCCCCTGCGGTTATCCATGTTCCATGATCCATTAGGCACCAGTCGCCAACTTTTGAGTTACCTGTGGTTGTGTTATATAGGTCTGGAAATCCCAAAATGTGACCAAACTCATGGCAGGTTACACCAATTGGGCTTGCACCACCACCTTCTCTTGCAGGTAGAAGTGCTCCATCGTTAAAACCATTAACTGCTGGGCTAATTTGTGCCACGGCAGACCAAATATCACCTTTATGAAGGTCATCATCAGTTGACTCATTGCCATACCCCGCATGCAGTACAATAACTGCATCGTATGTAGTGCTGCTAAGTGAGAGCGGTGCTTTGTTTAATGAATCGGTAAGTAAGCGCGTTAAACCAATGCTTTCATTTCTGGTGTCATCGGTTCCGTAGTAGGATAGAGAATTTGAAAGTGTAAATGGTATTTCTGTTCCAGTAAGTATTGTAGAAGATCCGGCGGAATAAAAATATGCAAAGTTAAGAGTAAGCGCACCGTAAGATGCTTCGGTATAAAAACCTTTCAAGTAATCAATAGTTGTATTTACCCCTATTATATCAGCAACAGAAAACTGAAAAACTCCGTCAGTTGTGTTATCACCTGCCGATGTAAAATCAACCAAAATAACTGCGATATTTTTTGCGCCTGTTGGTAAGGCAATAACTTTTTTGACAACAGTTTTTGTTGTTTGTGCAGTGAGTTTGGGTTTTTCTATTGGGCGTGTGTAATCGGCTGGCCCGGGTGTTTTCCCATCTAAATGCATTACTGCATAACTTTTAATAGTTGCAATAGATAGGACAATAAAACATAAAAAAATTATTTTGCGCATATTTTTTTCAACCTGGACTTTGTAATAGGTTTGTGAACCGAGACAAAAGAGACGGAGGTAGTTTTGACGCAAAAACCGCAGAGAATGGTAATTCCATTTGCAAGGTTTTTGCGGATAAAAATGTCCTGTATCTTTTGATGAATTCCAAATCCTATTACAAAATCTTGGTTCTAACAAGACGGCGAGCAATTATTTGCTCGCCGTCTGCCGGTTAAAAACTATTACCGAGATTTTATTAGTATTTGATGCAATAGTCCCTGTCTATCATTCCCGCCCATACCCTGTGTCATTGCGAGCGAAGCGTGGCAATCTAATAATTAAGACGAGATTGCTTCGTCGCTACCGCTTCTCGCAATGACAGTAAAAACCAAGATCCCTCACTGTGTTTCCCACTTTTGCGGGAATGACAAAATATGTCATACGACAAATAGTGCCGAGATTTATTTACTTTTAATTGGTTCTTTAATTATTTCTTCTTTTGCAGCTGTTGCTGGTTTTTCTATTATTGCTTTTGCATCGTCTTTTACTTTTGACGGTGCTGGAGCAACTGTAATAGGTGCGACAGTGGCTGTTGAAACGGATACGCCAACTTGGCTCTGTGGTGATACAGACACAGCACTTTGAGTAGAAAGTAAAACAGTTGGAACGCTTAACTGTGACGTGGCCGGTTTTGTTAATGTTTTAATAGGTTCCGATGTTTTTTCTTTAGGTGCGTCTGAACCAAATGCTTTGCCCTTTTCGTTACCCCATCTAAAAGATATGTTTAACTGATGGTTTGATTCTGCTATTTGACCGGCAAAGCGGCCGAGTTCATCGGACCAATACGCATATTCAAGATTTAAACCTAAATGCGGGACACCAAGTTTAAAGCCAATAGTTGGATAACCCGAGTTAAAGCCCGCACGCAAGGCAAGTGTTGAAAACCTAAACTCTGCCCCGACATGAGTTTTTTTCCAGAAGGTTTCTGAAAGTGGTTCCTGAGAGCTAAAAACATCGTCAATATCAGCGGCAAATTGCAGGCGATTTAGAGTATTTATGTACTTCCCAGGCCAGTAGTATATTTTCTTGGGCATATAGGCTGCACCAATGTTCCAGTCTGGATAAATTACACCGCTAAAGGACTCTTTAACCGTTGTTATGCCGTCTTTTGTAGTTTCAACTTTTGGATATACAATTGAGGTACCGCCTAAATCCATAATTTGTAAGCCAAAACTTAGCTGGTCATTGTACTGATAAAGTGTACCAAGGTCCATACCATAGCCAGTGCCGGGTTGTAATACTGGTTCAAACTTTTCAAACTCTAAAATTGATTTATTAAGTTCTTCAATTTTTCCACGCATAATATCTTTTATTGTTGCGCCAACAGAAAGTTTTCCAGGCACATTAAAAGGCAAAGTATCAAACCTATGCGCAAGTGGCACAGCTAAAATTACATCCATATTACCCCAAATGTCTATATTGGGCACAATTAAACCCTGCTTCAGCTGTATGCCAATATCCGCTTGATCAAATACCCCAAGGCCCCAAGAAATAAAACCTGGTTTTGAAATATAGTTAGTATTAGGGAAACCAAAACGTAACCGGGTGCGGTATTTTGTAGCTACGGTGTTAATTTTAGTTATCAGGTCAGCTTGCGCAGTATGTGAAAGCTTATCAAAGTTTTTTAAACCATCCTGATTGTCATTGTAGAAGTTCATAAATTGAATTGAATCGTCGGTTATTGAAATAGGAAGATCAAATAAAGTAAATAAGCCCCCTTGTCTTTGTGTAATTCCGGCAGGATTGTAGAAAAAGGCATTTTGGTCGTCGGCTATGGCAGTAAATGCTCCACCCATGCCAAGTGTTCTTGAACTTCTAATTTTTATGGAGTTTTCTGATGCCAATAAACCCGATTGTAAAAGCGCAAGACAAAACAGTGAAACGTTTAGTAATATAGCAAGTTTTTTCATTTTTTCCTCCTAAGTTCTTATAGGTAAATTGTATCAATGTCTATATTGGTAATGTTAAGGTCACTCTTAAGGTTGTTAAAAAGTTTTTTAACATCTTTTTTCATTTGACCAATTGATGTATCATCAGAATAGTTTAACTTAACCATAGCTCTGAAGAACAGATTGTAAGCGCTGGCAATGTCTTTAAGTGCATCTTCACCTACGCTTTGAGGCACAGTGGCAATATTAGATATGCCGTAATCATTAGAAATTTCAACATAATCATTTAGCCTCATTGCAGCGCGCAAAATCAAGCAAAATGAAGCGTTGATATTAACATCGGGATTGTCAAAGGATATTTTACCGTCCGCTGTGGCATTAATAATTTTTGGCAGTTTGTTTGCCGCAAGCACTTCATTTATTGCATCTTTGTATTTAGTGATGTTTGCAACAATTGTTTCAGGCAGCAAATTGTTTGATGATGATTGTGCTTCTTTTGCCACGGAGTAAAGTGCTGGTGATAAGTGAATAACACTTGAACCCTGCTGGCGTACCATATTTGAGATAATTGATGCCACATCAAGGCCAGAGTCGCCAAGTTTTGCAGCAGACCATCCATAAATTGCTTCAGAGTTGTTTGGGTCAGCATCAAGAGCTTTTCCATAATACTCAAGAGCTTTGGCATAATTTTTTTCACTTAGTGCGGCGTAACCGTCTGACATAACAGAATCTATACTACTACCGCTTCCGGCACTTCTTGCCCAAGAAAAAATGTTTGATTTACCGCAACCGCTCATAGACAAAACAAACAGTCCAAGAACGCATAACGGCAAAAACAACTTGACAGTTTTTCTCATAACATTACCTCCTGTGTGATTTTTACAGCAATTCAATTATTAAACTTATTCAAGTTCCTTCTTGCCAAGAAACAAGGTACTTTTCCTGTTCTTTGGTTAATTTATCAATTTCTATACCCATTGCCTTTAGTTTAAGCCGGGCAATTTCTTGATCTATTTTTACCGGTACTGAGTATACTTTTTTCTCAAGTTTTGTGCAATTTTTTATCATATATTCAGAAGCAAGCGCCTGATTAGCAAATGACATATCCATTACACTTGCCGGGTGGCCTTCAGCGGCGGCCAAATTAATAAGCCTGCCATCGGCTAAAAGGTAAATCTTCTTCCCGCCTTTTAGTATAAACTCTTCAATAAACGGGCGTACTAAACGGCTTTTTGATGCTGTTTTTTTAAGGTAATTAATATCTATTTCGGCATTAAAATGGCCTGAGTTTGCCACAATTGCTCCATCTTTCATTGCACTCATATGGTTGCCAGATATTACATTCAAATTCCCAGTTACTGTAAGGAATATATCGCCTATTTTTGCGGCTTTTGCCATAGGCATAACTAAAAACCCATCCATAGTGGCTTCAATTGCTTTAAGCGGGTTAACTTCTGTAACTATAACATTAGCGCCCATACCTTTTGCCCGCATAGACACACCCTTACCGCACCAGCCATAGCCAAGTACAACTAAGTTCTTGCCAGCAAGCAGAAGGTTTGTTGCTCTTATTATGCCATCAAGTGTTGACTGACCTGTGCCATAACGGTTATCAAAAAGATGTTTCGTAAGCGCATCATTTACCGCAATAATTGGATAAGCCAAAACGCCATCTTTTTCCATAGCTTTTAAGCGCACAACGCCTGTTGTGGTTTCCTCTGTTCCGCCAATTATGTCTTTAAGCAGTTCGCGTTTTTTTGAAAAAATTGTTGAAACGAGATCTGCCCCATCGTCCATAGTTAATTGTGGTTTACTTCTTAGTACTGCGTCTATGTGCTTGTAGTATGTTTTATTATCTTCACCCTTTATTGCGTATGTTTCTATACCATAATGTTTTACAAGTGCGGCTGCAACATCGTCTTGGGTTGAAAGTGGGTTTGAGGCGCAAAGCAACACATTCGCGCCACCAGCTTTTAGGGCTATTGCCAGATTTGCCGTTTCGGCAGTAACATGCAAACAACAAGCCATTTTTATATTCTTTAAAGGTTTTTCTTTTGCAAAGCGTTCTTGTATTTGCTTTAGTACCGGCATCTCTCTTTGTGCCCATTCAATACGGTTTTTGCCTGAATTTGCTAAGGCAATGTTTTTAACATCATATTTCATTAAAATTTCTCCTAGTAGTTTTGGTATTGCTTTATTTTGCGGCTTTTATTAAATTTTTAACTTGATTTAATTCTTCCCATGTAAACTCCGGCCCTTTTCTGCCAAAGTGTCCATAAGAAGCGGTTTTACGATAAATTGGCCTTTTTAGCTTTAGATAATTGATTATGCCATTTGGTGTAAGCGGGAATAGTTTGCGCACAATTTGGCTTAACTTTTTTTCAGGCATAGACGATGTACCATGTGTATCTACCATTACAGAAACAGGGTCAGCAACACCTATTGCATAAGCAAGTTGAACCGTGCATCTTTGCGCAAGGCCGGATGCAACCACGTTTTTTGCTATGTGGCGTGCCATATAGCATGCGCTTCTGTCAACTTTTGTTGGATCTTTGCCCGAAAATGCCCCGCCCCCATGTGCCGCCATGCCGCCATATGTGTCAACAATTATTTTTCTGCCAGTCATTCCGGTGTCAGATTGCGGCCCGCCAATTACAAACTTACCAGTTGGGTTAACAAAATACTTTGTTTTTGCGTCAACCCATTTCCCAACTACCGGCATTATTATTTTATCAATAATTTCTTCTTTAGATTTTTTTGTTATTTGTTTACCAGTTTTATCAAGAATATCTTCTGTGTGTTGGGAAGATAAAACAACAGTGTCAATGCGCACAGGTTTGCCGTTGATGTACTCTACAGAAACTTGCGACTTACCATCTGGTCCAAGATATTTAAGTATATTTTTCTTTCTAACTTCCGCAAGGCGCAGGGTTAATTTATGAGCAAGCTCTATTGGCAAAGGCATAAGCTCTGGTGTTTCTTTGCAGGCATAGCCAATCATAAGCCCTTGGTCGCCGGCACCGCCTGTATTTACACCCTGGGCAATATCTGGTGATTGGGAATGAATGCCGTTTAATATAGCACAGGTTTCATAATCAAAGCCGTATTTTGGGTCGGTGTATCCTATCTCTTTAATTATTTCTCGTACTATTTTATGTGTGTCAATGCTTGCTTTTGTGGTAATTTCCCCACCAACAATTACCAAACCCATTGTTATGAATGTTTCGCATGCAACTCTGCCGTTAGGGTCTTGGCGCAAAACCTCATCAAGTATCCCATCGGATATTTGGTCACAAACTTTATCTGGGTGACCTTCTGTTACCGACTCAGATGTGAAAATAAAATCTTTGCCTTTTAAATGCTCGTTCATTTTTAACACCGCTCCTTTTTAATTATTATATATTTAACATCACTATTGTCCGACACATTTTGTCATCCCCGCTGAAGTTTACCATTGAGTACCTTAATCGGTGGCCGGAATGACAGCTTTTTATGTTGAAACCAATTTGCACATTTATTGTTGTAAAATATAATTTAATCATACACTAATGATTTAATATAGTTCCTTCATAAATTAATATGCCATCTGAAACTTTAGCTTTACTACCGACCACGCAACTATTAAGTATAACATTTTTACAAATGAAAGTATTATCCCATAAAATTGAGTTTGAAACTTTTGAGCCCATGCTAACTTTAGAGTTGTTGCCAATAGTTGTGCATGGGCCTACTGTTGCATTTTTTTCTATCGTACAGAAATTGCCAATTATGCAAGGTGCAATAATTTTTGCTGTCTTATCTATTTTGGTATTTTTGCCAATCCAAATATGTTTTTTTACTTGTGGTACTGGCATATTAATGCAAATGTTTTGTTCTAAGGCATCGTTTGCGGCTTTGCGGTACTCTTTCATATTGCCAACATCTGCCCAGTATTCATTTGTTTCGTATCCAAAAATTGGGAGTTTTTTCTTAAGTAGTAGCGGCCAAAGGTCTTTTGCAAAGTCAAAAACCTTATTTTTTGGAATATATTCAAAAACTTTTGGTTCAATAATATAAATTCCAGTATTTACAGTTGATGCAAAAACCTCACTCCAGCTTGGTTTTTCAACAAATTTACTTATTCTCCCATTTTTATTTGTAAATATTATGCCATAGTCAAAACGAGAATCAACATCTTTTAGCACAATGGTTGCTAATGCTTTTTTTGCTTTATGGAAAGATATTGCTTTTATTAAATTAATGTCGGTAAGACCGTCGCCTGACATTACTACAAAGGTATCATTAAAGTATTGCTCAACTTTTTTTAACCCGCCGGCAGTACCCATTAGCTTCTTTTCAAGTGAGTAGTGCAAGTTAATGCCATATTTTTTGCCATTGCCGAGATAATTTTTTATAGTTTCAGGAAATAGATGCAGGTTTAAAACAGCGTCGGTAAAGCCATGCTTGGCAAGGTTTTCTATGGTGTGTTCAATTACAGGTTTGTTTGCAATTGGCACCATTGGTTTTGGTATTTGCAGTGTTAGAGGCCTTAAACGAGTGCCAGCGCCTGCCGCCATAACAAATGCCTTCATTAGATACACTTCCTATTTTTAAAAAATTTTATAGTGTTTTTTAGTCCATTTTCAAAAGTCGTTTCGGGTTTCCATTTTAATATTTTCAATGCTTTATTTATTGCCAATACACTCCTGAAAAGCTCACCAGCACGAGCTGGTTTGTAAACAGGGAGTTTTTTGTAACCGGTAATTTTAGCCATAACTTTATAAAGGTTATTTACAGAATTTCCATTCTGCGTTCCTATATTTATTGTTTCGTTGTCGCCTTTGCTTAGTGCTATCAAATTTGCCTTTACCAAGTCACCAACAAAAACATAATCTCTAAGTTGTTTTCCGTTTCCAAAAATAAAAAGGTCTTCATTTTCTAACATTTTACCGGTAAATATAGCCACAACACCTGCTTCACCATGAGGGTCTTGCCTTGGGCCAAAAACATTGCCATAGCGCAAAATTGTGTATTTTAAACCATTTAATTGAGCAAAAGATTTAATATAAAATTCAGCGGCAAACTTTGCTATGCCATAAGGAGAAAGTGGCTGGCCTTGTGTGTTTTCGTTTGCTGGTATTTTTCCACATTCGCCGTAAATTGTTCCACCAGATGATGCAAATATTATTTTTTTAGTTTTAAATTCAACACAGTTTTGGAGAACATTTAATGTGCCTAAAATATTTACTTTTGCGTCAAAAATCGGGTCTTGCACTGATTTGCGTACATCAAGCTGTGCCGCGTGATGATTTACTATGTCTGGTTTTTCTTTTTTAAAAATTTCTTTAAGTTTTTTGGGGTCCGAAACATCGGCCATATAAAATTTTGCTTTTGGGTTTATATTTTCTTTTTTGCCGGTTGAAAGGTTATCAACAACAACAACTTTATGACCATTTTTAATGTACTCATCTGTTATGTTTGAGCCAATAAAACCAGCTCCGCCAGTAATAAGAATTTTCACCGCATTCTCCTAAGTTTAGCTTAAATATAAATTCATACTGACCGCTTCTATCATTTCCTGTCATCCTAATTATTGCCCTCATCTTGTGTCATCTCGACGAACGAAGTGAGTCAGCCTGTGGCTAGACCTCGCCAAAGGCGGGGAGAGATCTTAGACCAATAGTAATCATAGAAACAAGATCCCTCACTGTGTTTCGGGATGGGCATAATACTCAAAAAGTGTTGCTATTTTTGAGAGTTTTGAAGTAGCAAAACCATTTCAAGTAACTAATTTTATGGTTTTCAGAAAGCC
>Ga0247841_10005354_pt1 | contig 20839 bp, 9 predicted proteins | sample LaCruzMarch2015__2_FD_192410 | JGI IMG/M metagenome (GOLD analysis project Ga0247841, IMG submission 192410) | Freshwater microbial communities from meromictic Lake La Cruz, Castile-La Mancha, Spain - LaCruzMarch2015_18m | ecosystem: Environmental > Aquatic > Freshwater > Lake | place: Spain... | reverse complement strand
GAGTATCTGGGGAAGTTGCATGCGGTTCCTTTCTGTTTGTAGTTTAAACGCTACAAATTATAGCGCGCCCACATGCGCTACGCAAGCGAAATCCGATTCACCTGTCACTTATCTGACACACACCCTAATCTTTCTGTCTTCTGTGCCTTTTCGTCAAGTCGATTAGGGTTGGGCTAAAAGCCAAATTTCCTACAGTTTCTCCTCAACTTTGATGACCCCAAACTCATCCCCTGTCGTTAACCGATTACCAAGCACTCGCGCGCCGCGAACCGCGGCGACCCCACGCCCCACTCGCGCAGACCCGCGCCGCGAATTTTGAAATCGGGCTTCAACTCAAACCCCTTGCGCCCTTTGCAAACCCTTTGCGCCCCTTGCGGTAAAATCCTTTTAATCTTGAATTCACTTTTCCAGATTACAATAATTTCCACGTAAAACCCCAACTGAAATCTCAACCTTCATTCCAGCATTCCAGTATCACATTCTCGCTGACCTCGCCACGCATCACGTTTTCAAGAGATTAGCCCCTCGCGACTAGGGACTGGTAGTCGGTCTGGTGGGTGTTGCTCCTCCGAATTGTTCAACCCCAGCGACTGACCGATTACAAGTTATCCAAGATTTTTCCAGCAATTCTAATTATGGTCACAACTCATGGATACGGCGCGCTTGGAGATCGCGCCCTACCTCGTGAATACATCATTTTGCACTGTTTTCAGGGTAGGGCGGGCTCTCCGAGCACGCCGCTTCAGAGAAGATTTGCCATAATTAGAATTGCTGAGATTTTTCTTGACGGTGGTCATAGAATAAGGCTATCCTTAAACTTGTTTTTATGGAAAGAAACGAGGATGAATGTAAATCCCACTCCCACTCGCATGGATGATTCATATCGGCAGATCTTTCGCAATCTTCTGTGGCCGGAACGGACACGCAATCTCGATATCGAGCGTTGGGTGGCCTACTGTGCGAAAGCCGGCGCGACGAGCGTATGTCTGGACATCAAGCATCAGGCATTCGCTCTCTATGACTCTAAGTTGATTCCCAAAGACCCGGTGCTGGGTGATCGGGATTTCGCGGCTGAACTATCCGCAGCGGCTCGCAAGTACAGTCTCAAATGGTGTGCGTATATCGCCCCCTACCAGATGGAAACCATGCGGGAGACGCACTGCGGCTGGCAGGAGCGGCTTGATGATGGGCGTGTCTTCGCGGAACAGGGCAGCGGATTCCTGAAAACAATCTTTTGCTGGAACTCGCCCTACCTGCGGTATTTTCAATCGATTTTGCACGAAATTGCGTCAACCTACCATCCGGACGCTTTCTACCTGGACGGCATGTCTTTTCACGGCTCCGGCACCCGCTTGACCTGCTTCTGCGATTTTTGCAAGGCTCGTTTTAAAACAGAATACGGTCGTCCCCTACCCGCTCTCAAGGAGGTTCCGGATGCAAACAAGCGAGACTGGGTTCTCTTTCTACAAGCACGCCGCAAATGGATAGCCGAGGCAACCCGTGCCGTGCAGCAGACCGTGCATGCGGTCGATCCCGGAATCGCGCTGTATCTGAACAACAGGTTCGGTTCGGGCGACCCTGCCAGTTCAAACAGCCCAGCGCAGTTTGCCCATGTAGACCATCTCTGCCGGGAGGTGATCCCACAAGCGATGCGCGGGTCTTTACTCTACACAACCTACGGATTCTCGGCGGGCGATCTTTTCCTGTGGGAATGCGCCACACAACGTGCAGGCAAAGGAGGAAAACCGGGGCAGCTCTACGTCTCACTCAGCCCAGTCGCTCGCGCCGAAGACATTCGGTTGACGGTCGATCTGGCCTGCGCGGCCGGCGCACAATTCACCATGCAGGAACATCGCTCCGACAGTGCCGAGTTTCTTGCGCGTATACGCGATCTAGAACCCTATCTCAAGGAAGTAACCCCACTCGCGGAGATTGCGCTTCACTACAGCGAAGCAACGCTGAGCTCGCGATGCTTAGCTGCACCGACCGCTCTACAGACCGCTCGCGATGAAGTGCCGGGACTCTACAAGATGATGCTCGACCTGCATCGCCCAGTCGAAGTGGTCGTCGACGACGATCTCGACGCGGGAGACTACCGTAACGCGCGCCTCGTCATGTTGCCTGACAGCACCGTACTCAGCAAGAAAGCGAAGGATCGGCTGCACACCTATCTGGAACAAGGCGGTTCTGTCATTGCTTCGATGAATGTGGGGATACATAACGACTTCGGCGAACCGACTACCGACACGCTATTATATGAAGGATCCGGTCTTACCACGCTCGGGCCAATAACAACCCGCAAACCTTTCTACATGCGCAACGAAGACGGCCACGTCGTGTTCGAAGAGCCCACCACCGCCGATCCATCCCAATACCTGATCTTCAAGGAGGGATCGGTCATGGACTGGCTGGGAGAGGAAATTAGCGTACAGGGGCATCCAGAGCCGGCGGAAGAGCGCGAAATCTTTCAGCTGCATGACACGCCATCCATGCTGCTGCCCGTCGCGGCGTTACGGATCAAGGCGGATGCGTGCTGGACTGTCCTTGCGACGCTCCGTTTCCGCGACGATGTATCGGGAGGCTGGGAAGAAACGCCTGCGGTTGTATCTCGAGATGTCGGACGTGGGCGCCTGATCTATGCCTGCTTTCAGTTAGGAGCCCTGTTCTCGGAAAAGACACTGTGGGTCGATATCGGCTACGCATGGAGCCGTCAGCTTATCGCCCATCTCATCAACACAGCCATCGGATCACCCAATATCCAGATCAAAGCACCAAGTTGCGTAAAAGCCGCATTCTGGCGTCAGGGCGAACAAACCCTCATCCATCTCGTCAACGAGCTGTCGGGACTGGCACCCGCGGTGCCGATGGAAGAGCGCCTTCCGGTCGCAGTGAAGGTGCGCCTTCCCGTTACGGATTATCGCTCTGTGAAAGTCGTCCACGGAGGAGAAAACGGTTGCCGGACGGAGAAAAAAGATGGCATCTGGACCCTAGACTGCGCAACACTTAAAGACAGACTCTTGATTTGTTGCGAATCGACGTAAAATCAACAAGGATAAAAAAATGATAACAAGACAGATAACTCGGGTGCGATTTTAATTTGTTGAAGGGTGATGGCCGGTTTTTGCGATTTTCCTCTTGCCTGCGCGTTTTTTTTGTGGTTTAATCGTGACTTTAAAGAAAGGTAACGATATGACACAGCCCATCCATGCGCGAATCAGCCAGATCAGGACCCAGGCCGCCGAGTTCGGCCCCATGCTAGACGGCTGCCTCCAGACCAAACGAAACAAGGTCGTCAATAAGGACGGCGGCACTCACACCTCCCCGATGCACTACCAGTTCCAGTACCGCGGTGCCGATGGGAAGACGCATTGGAAAAGCGTCGCCCCCGAACACTGCGCCCAGATCCGCAGGCTCGTCGCCCGAGGCCGCGAGTACAAGCTGCTGGAGCGCAAGTACGCCGCGCTCGTCAACGAGGCTACGCTCGCGGAGGTCGGAAAAAAAAACGCCGCGTACTGAGCCTGCCCCGGCCGCAGTGGACGAACGTCGAGGCCCTTCTGGAGGAGCTGGAGGCCGCACCCCGCAGCGTGGGCGGCGTCCCGGAGGGCGCAGAGGCGGTCGACGCGCACCTGCTCGCGGCGGTCCGAAAAGACCTGCTCGCATTCCTCGGCATGCTCTTCACGCTGTTCGGGACGCGTTCGGGCGAGGGATGCCACAGCGTACGCGCCGTGCAGATGCTGACCGTGCTGGGCTGGGCTGAGGTTTCCGAGCGCTATGTCCCGAAGCGACCGTCCGCCTTACGTGAGGCTCTCGGTATCAAAGGCAAGGCCACGGCGGCGGCGCGGGACGCGGCGGAGCGCTGCGGGGCGCTTTGCGGCTCTTTCCGCGAGGGCGCGGACGCGCTGCTGAGGCTCACGGGAATGCGCGTGAGCGTCTCGAAGCTGCGCAAGACGGCGTTGGCCTTCGGCGAGGCCTGCGTCGCCGCGCAGGAAGCCCCGGCGCCCGAGGTGCGGCACTACGCCCACAGGCCACCGACGGGCGTGACGCCGGTGGATCGGACGCTCTTCTGCATGGTCGACGGCGGCTCGGCCAACTGCTGCAAGGCGGACACGCAGGACGTGAAGGGCAAGGACGGCGAGGCCGGGACGCGCCAGATTCGCGCCGCCGTCTTCGGCGAATACGGATGGCTGGACAAGCGCGGGCGGCCCGTCCCTTGGGCGGAGTCGTTCTCCTACCTCGTCTCGGGCGAGAGCATCGACAAGGTGACGCCGCTGGTCAAGAAGCACGGCTTGGCGCGCGGAAGCGGCACCGCGCCGCGCATGCTCTGCCTCGCCGACGGCGAGCCCGCGCTGGAGGACTCCCTGCGCGACGCCTTCCCGCACGCCGTCTTCGTGAACGATTTCGCCCACGCCTCGGATCACCTCCACGACTGCTGCCTCGCGCTGGGACTGGGGGAGAAACCAGCCTCGAAGGAGTACCGCTTCTGCCGAGGGCTGCTCTACAGGATCGGCGCCCAAAGCGTGTCGCGGCGACTCCGGCGGCTCTACCCGGAGCAACTGGAGGCGTCTGAGCAGGCGCTGACCCATCTGCTCTATCTCGAGAAGCGCAAGGACAACATGCGCTACGGCTGGTTCAGGAAAAAAGGCTACTACATCGGCTCGGGCCATGTCGAGGCAGCCGTGCGCGTACTGATCGTACGGCGCTGCAAGCAGGCCGGCATGCACTGGCGACACGCCAACGCCGTGCGCATGTCGGCGATCCACGCGCACTACCGCTCGCACCGCAAGGCCGCCTAACCTTCAACAGAAAAAAATCGCACCCGTCGCGAACTGATTACTTTTTTTGGTAATCGTACCCTATACAAAGGGGCTCCTTCCTGATAGAATTACATTTGTTTTGGACATAATGTGGTGTTACACAGAAAACGAATGCAAGATCTCCAAGGAGATACAAAATGATAACAAGACAGATGAATCTGATGATGTGTGCAACGATTGCAACTGTTCTAGCTCAGACTGCTCCGGCGGTTATTCACTATGTCGATAAAGGCAACGTCGGCACTGCACCGTACACAAACCAGCTCACCGCGGCAGGCGATATTCAAACCGCGATTGACTACGCTTCGGTCGGGTCAACGGTGATGGTCTATGCCGCCACCTACGATATAGGCGCGTCGCTGGTCGTTTCGTGCAGCAATCGCGTTAACATCAACAAAGCGATTTCGGTGCGCAGCGTGAACAATGACCGGGCAAACACGATCATCAAGGGTGCCTGGGATCCTGTCACGACCAACGGCCCGGCAGCGGTTCGTTGTGTCTACATGGCCACCGGATCCTCGCTGATCGGCTTCACCATCACCAACGGCGCAACAGCAACCACGGGCGATTACAGGAGTATGTGCGGCGGCGGCATCTACACCAGCATTGGGTCGGAGGCAATCATCTCCAACTGCGTCATCACGAGATGCGCGGCCTACGGAGACGTCGCGAATGGTATCGGTGGCGGCGGGGTGTGTCACGGAACCTACTATGACTGCGATCTTATCGGCAACCGGGTGGGCCCCGGACGGTCTCTCGGGGGTGGTGCGTTCGATGCCACATTGTATCGCTGCCTGCTGGCTGGAAACGTGGCAGAGTGGGGCGCAGGTGCCCTTCGCATTACGCTCTACGATTGCATCGTATCCAACAATACCGCGATCAAGATGACCGGAACCTTTGCTGAGGCCGGCGGCATCGGCGGATGGAACGAGGCTCTTCCGAGCAGGGCGTATGGGTGCACGATCGTCGGCAATTCGGCCGACCGTGGCGGCGGCGCAGGGGCATACACCTATCTTTCCAACTGCATCGTGAAACTTAACCGTTGTCCTGTGACGCCCGGACAGACCGCCTTTGCCGGCGGTGTAACTTCCTCCACCCTGACCGACTGTCAGGTGATCAGTAACAGCGGTGGCGGACTGTACCGCACCTTTACGACTAACTGCGTAATTTCTTACAACCTCGGGTATGCCGCGTACCGCACTCCCTCCCTCGTCAACTGTCTGATCGTCGGAAACGGCGAAGGCGTGACTTTGGATGTGACTTGGCTCCCGGAGTGGATCGTGGAATCCTGCACGATCGTCGGCAACGGCTACTGGGGGTTGTGGGTCGCTAATGGCAACGTGTACAGCCGCAACAACATCATCTACGGCAGCGAAAAACCTGAAAACTGGAAACGTGATGCCGGCACACTCACGTTTGAGAATACGTGTACAACCCCGGCGCAGGCCGGCTGGAACGCCTCGAACCTTGCCGTCGATCCGAAATTGATCGATCCAGGCACGGGGTATAAAACGAGTCATGTCTTTGGCAACTATCGGCTGCGGGGCGATTCGCCTTGCCTCAATGCTGGCAGCAATAAGAGTTGGATGACCGGACGCTGGGATCTAGACGGGAATCCACGCTTGGATAAGATGTCCGGAATTGTGGACATGGGTGCTTACGAGACTGTCTACGCGGGGACGACGATCATGATTCGGTGAAAAATATGACAAATTCAAGAATTGCGATTATACCCGCATGCCTTACAGTATCCTAACCCTCTCCTCTAACCGCAGCATTGCAGTTGGCGAAAATCGGTACAACCGTCTCCAGCATCGTGAAACCAGATCAACACGTACGCGGTATTGTGCGACCAGATCATTTTCGTGAAGGAACCGGTCACGAAGTAGAGAAAAAAGCTTAAGACTACACAGCCTTTTCCAGTACAACATAGCGTCCACCCTCGATGGGAAAGGCAACGGTCGAAACAGGACTGCCGCTATGATAGCCAATACGGGCGTGCATGCGATTATCAGGATCGTAAACACCGTGGGTATGTTTGTAGGCGAGCGGACTAGCTCCTGCCTCAAAATTGACGATGTCGATACGGAAGTAAATGTTTTGCGAAGGGGCGAGTCCGAATGTTGGCTGACGCAGAGCTGAGACGGTCTTTCGGTTATGCTGCGCTACGATATGAAAGATATGCGAGAAGTGCGATGAATCATGGAAGACGATTGCCTCTTCGCAGTTGTGGGCATAGAGGTAGTCGGCAACAGTATGTTCGCCGAAAACAAAGCCGTATTTGAATCCCTGTACGCCAACGCTACGAAACGACTGATGATCGCTCTGGTCGGCCGAAGCGATCAGCCCTGCGCAATAGCTGGGGTTGGCCTGAAGCTCTTTCTGCTCAGTATAGCTGCAAACATTGCGCGTCAGACCAAAGTGACAATGTTCAACAATGAGGCGGCTCGTATCCTTGAAATTAGCTGCAGACGAGGTCGGGTACATTTTGTCGGTGTTAAGCACCACTCGGAACTCAAGGTTGCGAATTGTTAGGTTCTCCAACCCAAAGGGAAGGCGACTACCACCTAATACCGAAATCAGCGCCCAGGGTCGTGCGTCAGGGTCTGTCGTGTTCTCGGGTGCCTCCCAATCGGAAAAAAGGACACAATTATTAATCCGGATCGGGAATTCGGTGGCTGGCCAACGGCATTGTCCCGGCGCACGCATCTGGTAGTCGTAAAGTTGCCGCACGGGCATCTCACCTGCAAGACAGATATTGCGCCAACCGTCGATGTCTTCGGGCTCACAAGGAATGTAGAGCTGTGAACGGCAAGGAAAGCCGTCGACCGTCTCGGCTGCCGGCTTGGCGATTCGATAGCCCTTTGGAGCGAACGGAAAGAGCACGGTTCCGCCGCCACGTGCGTAGACAGCGTTAATCGCCGCTTGGATAGCGTCCGTATCATCGGTAACGCCATCGCCTTGTGCGCCCATTTCAAGTACATTAAGTCCTAACATAGATAGCCTCCATAAATATGGTTCAGGAATCCTCTCGACACTCCGAAAAAGAAGAATAAAGAGTACTGATTGAGTATACTAAAGCAACTCACAAAAGTCAGCCCTTTTAGTCTTTCTTTTAATCTTTGGGTGTGTGTCAGGATCGTGACATGGTTTTGGATGTTATGCGGCAAAGGCGGTCTTCCTGCGAACACCCTTGCGGTTGCGGCGGGCTCTCCAGTATTCGTCGTGGAGACTGTCGACGATGAGCGCACGCACCCAGAGCACGTCCAGGGCACCGTCAGGAGACCACCGCTGCCCCGAGAGGTCCGTGCGCTGCTTGATCAGCGACTTGCACGCCCCTTCGATCGCGCCGGAGCCGATCGGCCAGCCTTCTCTGCGGAACCGGCGGTACTGCATCCGCCCGCGATGGTCTCTGAAATACGAAAGGCGCTTGCCGATGCCCTCAGTCTTTTCCGCCGACCCTTCCATGCCCTCGAAGTGGCGGATCAAGCAGTCCACCCCGTACACCTTCATCTTACGCCGCCACTCCTTGAAGAGAGCCTCTGCCGCCTCGCCCTTTCCGAGGGCGAATTCACAGAGCTCGTGGAGATGGTCCGCGGCGTGCCAGAAGTCGACGATTCCGAACGCCTCCTTGAAGCGGTCGGAGACGATGTTCCAGATCCACTCGGCCCCGTCCGAGACGACGATCAGCCGGGTTCCATGCGGGGCTGCGAGCTTCTGCCGTGCTTTCTCCAGCGCGACGGAGAACGACACGGGGTCGCAGAAGGAGATCACGTGGACAGCGCTGCCGCCGATCTTGCGGTACTTTCCCTCGCCGTCACGCTCCATCAGGAAGAGCGTCCCGCACTTGATCTGCCTGCCCTTGGGCGCTCCGTCCTTGCCTTTGACCCCGTCGAGATACTGCCGTAGCATCCGCACGCCGGTCATGTCCATCTGAAGGCAGACGATGATATCGCGCCCCGGCTCCGCGCACGTCGGCGTGCGCGAAAGCGCCCATGCCTCCATGTCCGGCCCCACGGTGCGCACAAGCCGGTGGATGCTGCTGGAGGAGACCGTGATGCCCGAGGCCAGCTCGATATTCTCAGAGGCATGCAGGTAGGACTGGCTGCGGGCGGCTTCGTGGCAAAGGAGCTTCGCGGCGGAGGGCGTACATCGGCAGATGAGCCCCAGTGCCTCGTCGGCTGGGAAGCGGGAACGCGAACCGGAAGCGGGGACGTGCGCCCGCGTGTAGGACACCTCCCCCACGCTGGTGAGAATCGTCGTGGCCCGAGTCCCGCGCCGACCGGCCGGCGCGTCCACGCCTGCGGCCTGCTGAAGCGGGCCGGACATGAGCGTCCCGAGCACCTTCGCCGCGAAACCCAGCGCCGCCTTGCGCAGATCGCCCTCCAGCTCGTCGAGGTCCCGCGCCGCGCTCCGCGCGTCCGCCTCGGCCTTGACCGCGGTGCCGACGAGATCTAGGATCGCCTCTTCGAGTTGCCCGAGCGAATTTTTTTTTTAGGGTCGTCGGGCTGCTCCGCCGCACTCTCCGCCACCTCCCAAAGCTTCTCGACCAGCGCCGAAAGCGCCTCGCCGCGGTCGATCTCCGCCTGCACTCTGGGCGCGTCCTCCCGACTGATGCGCCGCGAGACGGTCTTGCCGTTGACGGAGCGTGTGAGCACGTAGTAGGGCCCCATCTGCTGGGTAGTCCCGCTGGCGTCAACTCTGGGGTAGTACTGCTTGAAGAGCTTGCCGCGCCTGGCGGGGAGGCAGCCTGTGATGCCTGCGAGTATCTGGGGAAGTTGCATGCGGTTCCTTTCTGTTTGTAGTTTAAACGCTACAAATTATAGCGCGCCCACATGCGCTACGCAAGCGAAATCCGATTCACCTGTCACTTATCTGACACACACCCTGGTAATCGGTCAGTGACACTTTCAATTACCCACATCTTTCTGTTGAGATGCTGAGTTTCTCTTTGTCCCGTTTTTTTGGGCTGGGTCGTTCCATGGGGCGCTCTTGGCCGCTTTCCGCACTAGGCGTTCTCTTGTCTGTTGAAATTTGCGGTAGTTTCCAATCCTCCCTTCACATTCACGCGCGGTTTCCATAAAATACTCAAGTCAGGATGCCGGGCCGAGTCGGCACGGCTGCGCACGGCGGAGCGCCTCGTGCGACTCGTCGCCGTGTTTTGCATCCTGAGCTGGCGCGTGTTCTGGATGACGATGCTCAATCGAACAGGCGGCGGCGCACCGGCTTAGGCGGTGTTCACCGCCCAGGAGCACTCCGTGCTCGATAACATAGTGCCAGACCTGCCCCGAAGCAACAAACACGCCTCTGGAGTTCCTGGGACACTCTCGCACTACATCATCAAGCTTGCCAGGCTCCGAGGCTACCTCGCCCGATCAAACGACCCATATCCCGGGAACATCGTTGTTTGGCGCGGCATGTCCCGGCTTACGGACATTTGCCTCGGCCTTGAACTTGCTGGAGATGTGGGTAATTGAAAGCGTGACTGACCGATTACGCGATCCTTGACACTCACGAAGCCGGTTCCTTTCCGGAGTTTGTCCCTCACGATTCGATCCGTGCTCGGGGATTAGGATGCGGAGAAGGCTTTGCGAACGCGGCTATCGACAATATCGACAATATCGATATTGTCGACGTTATCGATAATATCGAAAGGGGGAGGGAGGCACGCGGTCAATTGACGGTTTGAAAAAAGTGTTTAAAAAGGGCGTATAAGGACTTGACAGTTGGGATGGGTTTCTGTCAGACTGCGTTTGGTTGCAAAAAGATAAAAATTTCTGGCGGGGCGTTTTATCACAAATTTCATGCCTCGCAGGCCGAGAGTTCCTTTGCGGTTATTATTACAAAAGAAGCGGCGTAAAACTATGCACTGCGTCAAGAGGGCTGTTATGAGAAATAGACACCTGTTCGTCGTCATGCTGGCCTTCGGGATCGGCGTGAGCACGGTTCGCGCTCAATGGGTCACACAGTCCGTTACCTTGAAATCCGGCTGGAACTCCGTGTATCTGCATGTGGATGCTTCGCACACCACGTTGCAGGAGCTGGTGGGGGCCGACCCCAACAATCCCATCAGCGAAGTCTGGCTTTGGAATCCTGCCTCCACGATGCAGTTCGTGAACAATCCGCAGGAGCCTCTCGCCGAGAGCAGCCAGTGGGCGAGTTGGCATCGCGAGGATGTCGGCAATTCGTTGTTGCAGCGCCTGATCGGCAACGCCGCCTACCTCGTCTGTGTCACGAATGTCGCGACGTACACGTGGAGCATTAAGGGCCGCCCCGTGCCGCCCACTTATCAATGGACGAGTGCGGGCATGAATTTCATTGGGTTCCCAACGGTGCCGACGGGTGCCCCGCTGTTCTCCGATTTTTTGGCGAAGGCGCCGGACCTCTATAACAACGCCCAGATCTTTCGGTATGTCGGCGGCGCGATGGGCGCCGGCAATCCGGCGGCGTTGCCCTCCGCACTCTGGCGATCCGTCAAGGTCGAGCGCGGACAAGCCTTTTGGATGTGCAAGACCAATTTCTATAACACCTACTTCGGTCCGTTCGAGGTCGATCTGAATGGGGCACAGGGTTTGTTCTATGGGGATTCCCTCAGTGTGCGGAGCGTCCGGCTACGCAATCTCACGACGGCCAACTTGACGGTAACGGTGGTGCTGAATGAATCGCAAACCCCGCCGGAAGGGCAGACGAACATCGTCAGCGTGCCGCCGATGCTGATTCGGGGGAGTTTAAATCCCGACGCCATGACCCACGAAGCCACGCCGTTGATGACGGATTATCCCATTTCCTGGACGCTCAACCCGAAGGGAACGGCGGGGTCCGAAGTGGAGGTCGTCTTCGGCGTAGACCGCTCCGCCATGTGGGGTCTATCGGGCGATTTGCAGGCGGGCGTTCTGAGTTTTACCGACTCCCTCGGTTTTACGAAGGTCGACCTCCCCGTTTCTGCCAATCTGTCGACGAGCGCCGGGCTGTGGGTTGGCAACGCGGTGATCACCCAAGTGGGGGAATATCTGAAGCAATACGCAAAAGACGGCAATAACGAGCTGTTGACGGAGACAGACCCCGAGAGCCCGAATTTTGGAGCCTATATCGTGACCGGAACCAACACGACGCTGGGCAATGTGCCCCGTCCCTATCCACTCCGGCTCATTGTGCACAATCCCGTCGGTGGGAATCCTGCCGTTTTGCTCCAGCAAGTCTTTTGCGGGGTCGATGCCGACAAAAATCCCATCGTGTCGATCTCCGAAGAAGACTTGAATCGCGACTACTTGAAGCAATCGCGTCGCATCAGTGCTAGCCACCTACCTTGGTCCGCAGGCAACGGCGGGTGGTCCTTCAACATGAGTCTCGACGGCGGCATACTCCAAACGACGGTGACCACCGAGTACGACGACTCGGCCGCCAATCCGTTTGTGCATTCGTACCATCCCGACCACGACAATCTCAATGACGCTTCGGGTGAGGGGCTTGCGCAAGGCGCGGAGTCTTACACGATTAAGCGGGACATTGTCTTGTGGATGGTGCCACCCGGTGCTGATTTCGAAAGCCACGTCTTCAGTAACGTAACCCTTTCCGGCGACTATACCGAGACGATTACGCTGCAGGGGCTCCAGCGCGGCGGAGGCCCCGACACGCGCGAGTTTCATGTCCGCGGTATCTTCACGCTCAATCGCATCGCGAACGTCCCCGTCTTGACCGGACTCCAAGGCGGCGGGGGAAACGTCTTTCCTTTTTGATTTTCGATGGCTTGGCAACGCCACAGGATAACGGAATCACCCGAAACACAACTTTTCACGTCAACACCCAAACGAAAGAATCGATATGACACACAACACGAAATTCGCAATCCGGTGCCGCGCTGCGGCCGCGATCATGCTCACCTGGGTCGGCGGAACCTTCTCCGCCATTGCCGCCGATGGAAACCCACCCGACCTGATGACGTATCAGAGCTATCTCACCGATGCCAACGGCGTGGCCTTGGGGAACACGGCACCCAAGAACTACGATGTGGTTTTCCGCATCTACAATGATCAAAGCGCCACGGCCGCAGGGAATCGCCTCTGGACCGAGCAGCAGACCGTGACGATCGACAAGGGCTATTTTTCAGTACTCCTCGGGGAAGGCAGTGACGTGGGTAGCGAAACTAGGCCTGCTATCAATAGATTGTTCACAGGAGCGGATGTTTCCGACCGCTTCATTGAGATGACCGTCAAGGGCCTCGGTGCTGGTGGTACTGACACGACGATTAAACCCCGTCTGCGCCTGATGACCTCGCCCTACGCGTTTGTGGCCAAGCACGCGATCAATGCCGCCAACCTCGTTAACAGTGCGAACACCGCGGTCATCAACGCCAGCGGGAGTTATGTGGGTATCAACAAACTCAACCCAACGGCAGCCCTCGATGTTGTGGGCGGCGCGGCCGTCAGCGGTGCGATTACCGCCGGAAGCGCCGCGATCAGCGGGGGCCTTTCCGCCGGTAGCGCAACCGTCGCCGGCACGGTAACCGCAAATGCCCTCTCAGCCACGAGCACAACGGTCAGCGGCACGGTCACGGCAGGCACCTTTGCGGGCAATGGCATCATTCCCGTTGGCGGCATCATCATTTGGTCGGGTACGGTCGTCCCCGCCGGTTGGGCATTGTGTGACGGGAACAACGGCACGCCGGACCTGAAAGGCCGCTTTGTCTTGGGCATGAGCGCGACGTATCCCAAAGGTACCCAGTCTGGCGACGCTTCCGTCACGCTAACGGCAGATAATCTGCCTGCCCACATCCACCAATATAAAGACGGATACCATGTTGAGCAAGACGGTTATGGATCGGGTTTGGACGGAGCCGACGTGATCCCCTCGGGAAAAGGAACACAGGGTAGCGACAACGGAAACAACCGCATCTGGTATCGGTTGATGGACTCTGAAAACAATTCTACCACCGCTCAGGCGATATCGACTCTTCCCCCGTATTACGCCCTCGCCTACATCATGCGGGTCCAATAAACTCGACTGCATTTGACTTCTGCGTTTGACTTCAGCCTTTGCCTTGTATTTTTTGTCATGATCGGGAGAACCATGAGTATTATTTCGAATAACATTGGTGCAGTTTCCCGCTTCGGGAAATCCCCTATTGGGTATTTCCTGGTGCTGGCTACTTTGGCCTGTTCCAACGGCATGGCAGCCACCTCGCTTCCGCTGGAGTTTAAACCGAGGGAAACGCGGGACAACCTTCAGTCGCAACGCGGCATGCCGCTTTCAAATGTGGTCAACAACCCCACAGGTTCCGATGGACGCCTTCCGGATTCATCCGTTGTCAACGAGTCGGGCTCCTACCTTCCGGTAACGCCCAACCAATTCGGCGGGTTGCTTTCCTATGGCGGTGGCGTGGGGTTGACTCGAGCCGACTGGCTGAACGTCGCCAATTCCGCGCCCCTCCGCGCAGGGGTTACCGCTTTTTCGGGTCAACTCGCTACGGAAATGAGGCGACCGGTCGGTCGTGCGAACGGGAGCGATAGCGCCAGCGAGATCGTGATTGTCCAGCGGCAGGCTCAGGTCGGCGCACCCTATGTGTCCCGCCAGTCGAGCTGCCTCTTTGGTAGCGTCATCCCCGTACCGGACACGTATGAAGACGCCCTCAGCATTACGAATGGTACGTCGGCTGCCTACTGGTTGCCAGAACCCTACACCACGAACAATCATGAGAATGCGAGCTATTACTGGAGCCCCAACGCCCGTGTGGTCTATGCGGTTCAACCCGGACCGATCGAGATCACGTGGATCAAGGCACAGCCTTACACCAGCGCCACCGTGCCCGATTACGTCAATCGGAATGGAACGGTTAGCTTCTTAACCAGCGGAAGTAGCGTCTATCTGCTGTATACCGTCCGCTACGTCGTGTCGAGCAGCGCGATCAAGACCCCCCGCAAAATGTATTGGACCGAAGGAGCCTTCCGCTATCTGGGCAAGCCCGTCTCCGTGCCCAAAACCCGCGTCCCAGGCGGCGTCAACATCGTCTATCATGCTGGGTTCCCGAAGACCGTGGCGTCCGAATACGTGGCACCCGGCCAGTCCAGCATCACCGACGGCACGAGCACCCAGACCCTCCAGAATCTCCGCACCTTTTACTACGAGGATACGGACGGCTATCTGCATGCCTACAACGCCGAAGGGCGTGTGTTCATGGAACTCTTGGGCGATGCCCGCCCAGACGGAACGACCTGCGAGTCGCTCGGGTTTGAAATTGTGGATATCATCAAGCAACCCCTTCCAACCGATGTGCGAACCGAACTCGGCGAGCAACTGTTGCAGCCGGCCCCGTCTGTCGCCGAGGTGACGCCGGAAATCTTGCAACAGGATGTCAATACCGCTTTCGTCTATCAGCACAGCGTAGCGGGGAGCGACCGGATCAACTTGTATGCCGAGCAAGAGACCGAGAACCAGAATGACTGCATGGTGCACTGGATGGAGCTGGGCGTCCAAGGGCTGAAATGGCCCTCGATGTTTGCCCGCTACCAACTCGTCTGGCCCGACGACGTCTCGAAATTCAGCCATTACATCCGCCCCGCCGTGGCCACCGAAGCCGAGGCCAAGCTGACAGCCGTGTCGCTCGCCACGGAGAACGTCCCCATCATCGCCAATCAGGACGCCTTCGACCAGCCGCGTGCCAAACTGACCCCCGAATTCAAGTTCTACACGTTCTTGGACGAAAGCTACCCAGCGCATCGCTCGCTGCTCCGGTTTACCTCCGGCAATCAAATCGCGTACGAGCGCGTCTTCTCTTGGCTGGACGGCAACCTGCGCACCACGAACTTCACCGGCAGCGCAATCGCCACCGCAACTGACTACTCAGAAAGCCTCGCGACCTACTCAGGGCGCCTCGCGGCGTACAACGCCTATCTGGCAGCCTCCAATAGTTACGCCATCAACTATGCCGCTTATACAAATTATATTAGTGAGTATGCTAATTACCCGGCCAAATATGCCGCTTACACCAATTATGTAACCTTGCGCACGCGCGGAGTCAACACGGACTGGGGTGTCTCGCTAAGGGAATATTACACGGGCCGTGACGGCAGCATGGCGTCCTGCGCACTCGTGATCAATACCACCAACACAACGACAAAGCAGGCCTCCTCCCATCGGTTCATCGGAGGCGGAGCAACAAAAACTACGGCCGGCAACAATTGGTCGCCCTATCCCGTCAGCATTGCCGTGAGCGGTATCACCGAGCAGGTCATCGGTGTGGCGCTGGAGATCAATCGCATCTATATGTATGCTGCAGACACCAGTGTGATTCTGAAGGGTCCGTCGGGCCGGGTGAGTGCCGTCTGTGCGAATTATCAAGCAGGTTATCCAGCAGTGAACTCGACCAATATCAACTTTGTCGTATCCGACGATGCGCCACCACTTCCCTCTCCCGCGAGTCCTTTTATAAACGGAACCAATCGGTTTAGGCCTTACCTTAATACTCTATACGCCATACCTTTGCCGCCTGGGGGCACAGGCACCATCGGCACCAGCTTGAACGCGCTTCTCGACCCCGCCGTTGCCGTGGTAGCCGATCCGGGACCTCCTCCGGCAGTGGTAACCGATCCGGGGCTTCCTCCGACGGTTGTCGTGTGCCCCGACCAGCCGGACGAATCGAGCGCACCTCGCGTGGTCAACCAGACGGTCTCTGTGGGTGCTCGCATCCATGCGCCGGATGGCGAACTGGGCAATGACGGCTCATGGGCGGGCTACATCAACACCGACATGGGCACCCTCTACAACCCAGGCGCATACGTAGATCCGCTGGCCAGCGGCTTCGCCGCCGCCAACCAAGGCTCCATCATCCCTGTGAACGCCGTGCCGGGCAAAAACATGCTTGAGGTCTGGTGGTTCCGATCCAACACGAGCGCCTCCGGTCACAATGCGGGCAACACGCAAGGCGGCTTTACCACGATCTACTGGCCGTCCGTGCTCGGTCGCTACACGATCACGTGGCCGGAAAATCCGCGCGAGATCGTCTTGGCGAGCAACATCGGAAGCGGCACGCTCGACGCCTTCGAATCGCTCGGCACCCTCTACTATCAGAATAACGTGGGTCTGCCGGGCTACAACCCCAACGAAGAGCACGCCCTGATGTCGGGTGGCACCGCCTTCGCCACACGCGATGATCTCAACATCACCAACGGCGTGAATTATTCTTCGCATCCGTTTGTGCTTGTCGATTACACGGCCGACGATGGACGACCCTCCATGTCGGCTTTCCAGGTACTGCGCGAAAAGCCGGAGGCGGGTTCTGTGTTCGATTACATCGTGCCTGCCGGAGAGATCGTTCAGCCGCCGATGCCGTTGCCGCTCTTGGCCAAGCCCGTTGAAGGCAGTGGAGACAGTGCCTTCTGCTACAATAAGGAACCCGACAACACGAACGGCGATCTTCCCGGCGCGTGGAATCCCGCACGCGATGCCGAGGGCGCGTATGCCCATTACAGCAAGTTCTCTTGGATCGATCCGAATCAGGACATTTGGGTTTATCGCGGTCTCCATGCCGGACTTCCCGCCCTTCAGTTTGGCGCGTATGACGCCAGCCAGAATCGTTTCCTGGCGATGACCAACACGGCCGTTGTTGGCCAAGACTTCCGGAGCACAATTCAGGTTTCACGCCAGCCCGAGACGCTGATCCTCAGTTGGGTCGGCGCACCCGAGTGGCTGTCCAAGCAGGGGCTGTCCGTGCTCGGCAAGCCCGGCGTCGCCGACACGGGAACGAGAACGGTGCAACTGATCGTGACAGATTCCGCCGACGGACAATGCGTCACCAATACGCTGGTTCTGTGGGTCGTCGCGACCGGATCGATGGTCTCCCAAGATGCGATTTCAACGACCTCGGTCAATCCGTACACCGGCACCACCACCGTGTTCAAGGATCGTCCGCCGTACTTGGCCGGATCGCCTTCTCCGACGAACAGCTTTACGCTGCGCTACTACTACAAGACCGAGCCCAGCTTCGCATGGCCCGGGTTGGCTGTTCCGCCGGCCGTCGGTAGCATTGTTCCGTACCTGCGTCCTCTTTCGGGTGCTAACTATGTGGGTGACGGTGCCTCGAAGACCACCCCCTCACTCGACATCGTCTATCGCCCCACGTGGCCAACCTCCGTGCCGACGATGAGCTTTGCCGAAACGCTCAGCGAACCGAAGCACGGTCTGCCGGGAGTACGCGACTGGAGCAGTGCGCAGATTCTCTATCAACAGTCCATTGCCGCCGACATCGCCTCCGTCAATGTCAGCGCCGTGCTCTTTGATCCTACCCGTGAAAAGATCGCCGCCCTCGACGCGGCCAATTTGGATAGCCTGCCCGGCAGCGTGGCATCGAGCGTTTATCAAGGGAAAACCTTCTTCCCGCTCTTGCCGCCGCATTTGGTGAACCGCCTGTTCTTTGATCCGAACCGCGGAACGAAGGGTAGCCTCGTTTTGACGGGCGAGTTCAAGCAGGAGATCATGGGCGAAAGTTATTTCCTCTTGAATGTCATGCGTGGCTCCGATTTGGCTGCGGCCAAAGCGCTGTGCTCGAGCAACGACACCGATGCCGTCAAATGGAATGGACTGATTGAATCCTTGGCCGCTCAGGTTGAAACCTTCCACGAAAATCCAGCCGTTCCCGGGACGTATGTAGCGGATCCCGCCTTAACCTTCTCTGCGGGCGTGGGCGATATTGTGGTGGCGCGTGAGGCCAACACCATGGTGGACTCTTACGCGTTGAGTGCCTCCGGCCCGGGGAGCGGGTTTGTCACGCTCGTTGAGAATAGCGGATCGGCCAAGGTTGAACCCACCACGCCCGTGGTGTTGCACATCATCAAGGTCGGTGGCGCGCTCCATAACGGGGAACTGAAGATCATAGCCGCCCCCAATCCCTTGAGCGAAAAGGTCACCTTCCAGCATAGCGCGGATCTGGCCGGGTGCTTCGATGAATACGAATACGAATGGAAGATTGGATCTCCCGTTGACGGCATGCCGCCGGTCATCGACAACACCATGTCCCGCTACCAGGCGTTGATCACCAGCATGGATCTGCCGCGTTATATTCTCGGGGGTGCCGGCATTCAGGCGCTTAGCGATAACTATGTCGTCATGCGGTACCGCGCCAAAAATCCAGAGCATCCGCTCGTCGACCAGTGGTCGGCGTGGACGACACCGGCGTTGTGCGAAGGCTGGATCAAGCGGGTTCTGGCCGGCATCAACCCCTTTAGTCAGCGCACGTCCGATCTTTTCAACAATTCGGTCAACACCGACGTCAGTCTGCTGACTCAAGCCGGACACCGTTGGGAGGGCGACGTGGCCCTCAACGCCGACGCGCTCGACAATCACGGATTGATCGAGATTTATGAAACGGTGTTGCGCCGCGGCCGTATGCTGAGCATCGACGCGGGCTTTAATTACGGTCCGGCCAATGATGCGCTGTTGCTCGTCTGCGGTTATCTCAACGACCTCTACATGATGGTCGGCAACGAAGCGTGGGCGGATGCTGCGAACCCCACCATCGGCATCGGCACCCAAGATGCAACCTACGGCGACATCGCCACCGCCCTCTTCGCCTTCAAGGGGCAGGAACCCTCGCTGCTTGAAGAAGAATTGGCGCTGTTGCGCGGACGCGATGACTTCCTGCAACCCGGAGTTGAAGTCAACCCCGTGTATAACCGACTGGTGTGGAACTACACCCGCGGCATCGATGCGGGCGAGGTCATCTACGCCCTCAACTACAACATTCAGGAAAAGCCAGATTCGACGGCGGATGGCATTGTGGACGCCGCCGATGCCGCGCACATGTTCCCGATGGGTCATGGCGACGCCTACGGTCATTATCTGACCGCGCTCAAAGGCTACTATTCGCTGATCGCCAACTCGTATTTCGACTGGGTGCCGCGCATTGAAGCCGTCAACATTCTCGGCAAAGCGGTCTCCGTCGATTATCAGGACGAGCGTAAGTTCGCCGCCGCCGCGGTCGCTTTCGCACGTGCTGGACAACAGATTCTGGATTTGACTTGGCGCAAGGACTTCCAATCCGTCGGTGACGTCGGCTGGGCTCACCTCGCGACGACGAAGGTCAATACCCAGACCTCCCAGACGCGCTACTGGGGTACGGATCACTGGGCGACACGCACGGGTCAAGGCGTTTATCTGAACTGGGTCGTCGGCAACGCCATGCTTCCCGTTGTGGACCCCAACCCCGCGCACGAAGGTATCCAGAAGGTGGATCGCACGACGGTTCCCGAGCTGGCGGAACTCACCACGTTGGCGACCGCCGTACAGACCTCACTCGACAATGCCGAGGGCGGGCTCACGCCGCTCGGATTGCCCGAAGGCGCGCTCGCGATGGATATCGATCCCAATGTGGTGGTCGGCACCGACAATGGCACGCACTTCGAGCAGATCTACAGCCGCGCCAAGGTCGCACTCAACAACGCCGTTGCGTCGTTTGATGATGCCAAGGACGTCACGCGCATGATGCGTTCCGAGCAGGACACACTCGCCGACTTCCAAGCGCAAGTGGCCAAGCAGGAACTCGCCTACAACAACGCCTTGATCGAACTCTACGGCACGCCGTATCCCGATGATATCGGTGCAGGCAAGACGTATTCGCAAGGGTACACCGGCCCCGATCTGATGCACTACGCGTATGTCGATCAACCGGAATACAAATACCCCGAACTGGTCAACACGCAAACCTCCTTCACTCTGGATATTCAGCAATTCCCAGAAACGTTTTCGGCGACCGACACCACGTTTGATTTTGTGACGGACACCGAGAATATTCAGTACAACATCGGCACACGCGGCTTTCTCGAAAAGCCGACCTCGTGGACCGGGAAACGGACCGCTCCAGGAAAATTCCAGCAGAGTGTTTCTGACTATCTGGCCGCCTACGACCGTTTGCAGGCGACACTGGTCGCGGCCGAATATGAGAAGCAGACCCTGAATGAAGCGATTGCGGTGTTTGAGGCCGATCGGACAGCGCATGATGATGTTCATAGCTTGAACGTCTCTCAAGCCGTAAAGGA
>Ga0247841_10005353_pt1 | contig 20844 bp, 24 predicted proteins | sample LaCruzMarch2015__2_FD_192410 | JGI IMG/M metagenome (GOLD analysis project Ga0247841, IMG submission 192410) | Freshwater microbial communities from meromictic Lake La Cruz, Castile-La Mancha, Spain - LaCruzMarch2015_18m | ecosystem: Environmental > Aquatic > Freshwater > Lake | place: Spain... | reverse complement strand
GATTTTAGCCAATGGAGCTTGAGTATTCCGGGTATCCCAAGGCCAACCTTTAGGTTGGCAATCTTGGGACGGCGAAGGTGTCTGACACCTTTGTGCTAGAGCACAAAGGTGGAGTTCTACAGCCGCCGGAATACGAAAGATCATTGGCGTTAAAAAATCGACCTGAGCGAGAAAATCAGCAGAAACATCTAAAGTATACGGCGAAAATCTTACGTGCTCGGAAGCCAAGAGCCGGAAAGCTTATCTTAGCTTATCGATAGCCTTGAGATTATAGTAACCGAGGACTTTTACTTTGGCGCTGGACTTACTTACTAACCAATCATGAAACTTACGCATAAAATTGTCATGATTAGCCTTATTGTTCCATTGGTAAACAGAAGCATATTGATTTTTAAAACCATAACGCTTCATAGTAAAATAAGCCGAAAAACCTTTGGCTTTTTTAGTGTGCCGCGCCCACATTAAACTATCTTTACGGTATTTGGCAACCTCTTTAGGCTTTATCTGGAACAAAACTGTATGTATAAACATGGGCCTCCTTAATTTTATAAATTATTATATACCATAAACTTCTTAAAATCAATTTATCGCCCGCTACTTCTACCACTCCAGCTTTAGGCCTGCCTCAACATATCTACCCGACTGAGGAATACCTGCGATATCCTGATATTCTACATTTAAAATATTAGTGGAATTTAAAAAAATCTTGTAATTTTTGTTTAAATTATAATTTAATCCAGCATTCATCAACAACCAACCGCGCCGGCCTGGCCTTTTTTTGTAATTAAACCCTATCTCTTGCTGGCCAAAAGGCAACTGCAAATTAAATACAGTATTAATCAGATGTTGGGCGTAATTTGGGCCATATTTATAAAGATACCCCTGATTATCTATAATTTTATCAGTATAAGCGTAGTTAGCGTCTAAACTCAAAATTTGATTAATCTTTTTACGCAATGAATATTCTATCCCGAAAACATTGTCACGGGTAAAATTTCGTGCCTGCCATAGCTGCGTGGGGTCAGATCTCACCCAATCAATCATCTCTTTTTCTTGGCGTAAAAAAATCGCCAAACCTGAAAAAAATGTTTCTTGTTTATATTCAAACCCTACTTGATAATTCCAGGCATTTTCCGCGGTTAAATCAACATTACCAATCGTAGTGACATCGCTATAATAGAGCTCAGTAAATGATGGAACGCGTATATTTCTTGAAATACCAAAATTAAAAGCTGATTCATTTGTAAGCTTAAATTTAGCACTTAGCGAGCCAGTGTACTCTAGATTAAAATCAGAAAAATCGTCCACGCGTAAAGAAGATCCTATTTCCCAGCTTTGGCCGATATCTACGCTATTATCCAAAAATATACTTTTATGATCACGCGTATGTTTCCCCATGTTCGAGGAAATGATTCTCTCTTCTCCCCATTCTAACCCTAAACCAGTTTTACCAAGTGACCCCATCTCTTTCTGAAAATAAATACTTGGAACAAACATATCTGTATGATGCTGATTGTAGCTATCGATTGTCCTAATATAGGCGAATTTATCAAAATGCCTACGCCAGATAAAATTCGGCTTAATCAACAGATCCTCCTTATTTAAAACAAGGCTGCTGTTAAATAAATAGGTTTTGGTCCATTCATAAGAAGGCTTACCCAAGCCTGGAGAATAAAAATCATAGGCCCCGAATGCTTTTTCCTGATAGCCAAAGTTATTTTCCCAAACCCCGGCATCCGGTAGATCTAAATATCCTCCAACAGAAGTAGTAAACTTCTTATAATCCGTATCATAACGAAAACCTCTGGATTGAGCATCTTCAACAGAGAATCTTAATCCCAAATCTTTAATTTTGTCACTGATACTAAATAATCCATAGCCGTTACGCTGGGAACCTGCAGCAAATTCCCAGGTAATCTTCCTCTTTTTCGGCACAGCTAGCGCGAAATTTATTGCTCCGCCGATGGCATCGGAGCCGAATAAAGAAGAACTTGCCCCGGGAATAACTTCTAATTGCTTAATATCTTCTTTAGTAAAAGGAATGTCCGCGTTATGATGTCCGGTTTGCGGGTCATTTATTCTTTGGCCATTAAGTAGAATCAAAACCTGTTGAAAACTAGACCCTCTCAAGGAAAAATCTGACTGGATACCACTTCTTAAAGAACGGCTTTGTAAGTCCACAGGCATCGCGTTTAAATCTTCAATGCTCGATTGATAATTAAACGCGCCACTCTGGATAGAGTCTGTGGAATAATTATTTAAAAGAAACTGTTTTTGTTTAGTGATAATCAACGGCTCTAACTCGTGTAGTTTATCTTCAGCAGAAAATGACGCAGAAGGTAAAACTGTAAAAAAAATAATAAAAAAAACTCCCAGCTTTATTTTAAACATGCAATAATTATAAAGCTTGGAGTTTGATTGTCAACCTATAATATATTTATGGTTTACATTACCGGCAGGCCGTTACATCCCCGCTAGAAATCTTTTGAATCAACCCGGAATCTTTCCGGATAAGCAAAGCGCCATCACTATCAATGTCCACTGCTTGGCCTTCAATATGTTTATCCTGGTAATCAACTTTAACCCGCGTACCCAAAGTAAGCGCAAAATTACGCCATTTATTAATAATCTCGAACCCCCCCTTGGCCTCCAAGAGATGATAATTGTTTTCTAACCGGCGTAAGATTTCTTGCAGTAAAACCACGCGGTTTACTTCTGTGCCTTGTTGTTCTTTTAATGAAGTTGCGCCAGCGATTAAAGATTTTTTATCATTATTTACATTCAAACCGATACCAATTACCACAAAATTTACTTTATCCATTTCCGCATTCATCTCGGTCAAAATTCCCGCCACTTTTTTATTATGAATTAAAAGATCATTCGGCCATTTAATCTGCGCGTCCAAATCAATAACCTTCTTTACCGCCTCACAAATGCTTACTGCGCTCATTAAAGTTAATACCGGACAAGCAGCGGGCAGAATTTTAGGCCTTAAAATTAAAGATAGATAAATTCCTTTGTATTTAGGAGAAAGCCAGTCCCGGCCTAATCTACCCCGGCCTTTAATTTGCGATTCCGCCAACACTAATGTCCCATTGACAGCGCCTTCCATGCCCAACTGCATGGCCAAATCCATTGTTGAAGACAGATAATCGAAATAATGAATCTTTTTTCCGATAAATTTTGTATTCAGATTGCGCGCGACTTCTGAAACAAAAAGCCGATCCGGACAAGATTCAAGTCGATAACCTAAATGCGGAACCGCCACTATCTGATAACCGTAATCCTTTAGTTCTTGGATATGTTTCCATAAACCCTGGCGGCTAATCCCCAGATGCTTGCTCAGCTGGTCTCCAGAGAGATAGTCATGTTTTTTATTTAAATAATCGAGTATTTTTTCTTTCATTTTTTCTTAAGATACTGAGCGAACTTCCCCCAGAAAGGATCTACTTTAGGATGCTTAAGCTCATAATTTTTATCCCCGTCTAAAATGCGCATACCTTTTGACTGCACAGTGACTTCTCCAACAATGCTGGCAGGAATCCCTGCTTTCTCCAGAGCCGCGACGATAAATTTCGCTTTTCGCGGATTAGCCGTAGCTAATAAAGTACCTTCACTAATAGACTTATAAGGATCAATATCAAAACACTCACAAGTCAACTTAACGACTTCCGGTAAAATTATTTTATCTAAATCAATGCACATGCCTACCCGGCTATGCTGAGCAATTTCAAAAAGCCCTCCCCATATTCCGCATTCCGTAGCATCATGCATCGCACTTACCCCGCCAATCGCAGCGCAAATCGAGGCATCCTTAACTGTAGACATTTGATAAAAAACTTCCTGCGCGCGCTTAACAAAAGACTTGCCGTATTTGGCTTCTAAAATTTCCGGAAAATAAACAGACATTAAACCTGTGGTTTCAATCGCCGGCCCCTTAGAGACAATAATCGCATCTCCAACTTTAGCCTGAGGATTAATCAAATCTCTTTTCTTGCCCAAACCAAACATTGTTGCTCCGCCAACCATCGGATAATTACATCCGCAGTAGCGGGCAGTATGCCCGGTAATTACGCTAATTTTTAGCAATTTACATTCTTGATGCACTGCCTCCCACATCTTCGCCAGCTCCGCCTCAGTCATCTGAGGAGGAAGATTCAAATCAATCGCTAAATATTTTGGGGCAATTCCGCTTACGGAAACATCACTAGCAATAATATGTACCGCAAACCAGGCCGCCTTTTGGAAGCCTAATTCGTGAGCAATAAAAAACGGATCCGTAGAAACAACCATCACCCTTGAGCCCAAATCCACTACGCCAAAATCTACCCCACTTTGTGGGCCGACAATGATAGATTTATCGGATTTACCTAATTTACGATAAATATGTTGATTAAAAAAATCTGGATGAATTTTACCAAGTTTGGGTAGATTATTGCTCATAAAGCGGGGACATCGCGCGTAATTTTTGCACCACCAATGGTAATTTTTCCAAAAGATAATCTATATCACTCTGTTTAGTCCAACGCCCCAAAGTGATCCTCAGGGAACCGTGTGCGGTCTCATGATCTAAACCAATCGCCAATAAAACATGTGAAGGCTCCAAAGAGCTAGAGGTACAGGCAGAACCGGTAGAACAAGCAATTCCTAGCATATCCAGGCTTAAAAGCATGGATTCTCCTTCAATATATTTGATAGAAAAATTTACACTATTAGGCAACCTTAGTTTAGGATGTCCATTAAGCCGAACTTCCGGAATTCTAGCCGGAATCTCTTTGATTAATCTATCACGCAAGGCACTTTGAAATTTAGTTTCATCAGCCATTTTATTCTGACAAAGCTCAATCGCGCAAGCTAAACCTACTATTCCAGGAATATTATGCGTAGAAGCGCGCCGGCCTCTTTCTTGGTCTCCACCGCGCATAAATGTCTCTAAACGCGTGCCTTTTCTAATATACAAAGCTCCCACTCCTTTAGGCCCGTAAAACTTATGTGCGGAAAGCGATAAAAGATCCACATTCAACTGATCAACATTTATCGGAATATGCCCTACGGTTTGAACGGCGTCGGTATGAAAATAAATCCCTTTATCGCCAGCCAGCTTGCCTAATTGAGCAATCGGCTGGAGCGTGCCAATCTCATTATTAGCGTGCATAACGCTAATAAGAATAGTTTTATCCGTAATTGCTTTCTTTAGGTCATCGCAAGAAACTAAACCATCTTTGTCTACTCCCAAATAAGTAATCTTAAATCCTTTCTTTTCCAAAAATTTTGCCGGCTCACTAATTGCATGATGCTCAATTACCGAAGTAATAATATGATTGCCCTTTTTCTCTAACGCATAAGCAACTCCTAAAAGTGCAAAATTATCCGACTCTGTGCCGCCGGAAGTAAAAACAATCTCCTCCGGACTTGCTCCGATAAAATCAGCTAATATCTGACGGCTATCCTCCAGAGCCTTTTTAGCCTCCTGACCATAAGCGTGCAAACTTGAAGCATTGCCAAACTTATCAAAGAAATATGGCTCCATCGCCTCGATAACCTTCGGATCAGTAGGTGTAGTTGCCGCGTAATCTAAATATACTTTTTTCATTTATTAATTACCTCATTTAAGCTACCGGTACGATATCCTTCTAAATCTACAGTAATATAATTATAACCGAATTCTTTTAATTTGTTAACAATCGTTTGACGTTTATTTAATAACCGCAAAATATCGTCTTTTTTCACTTCAATACGACAAAGTCCATTATAATGACGTAAACGCACCTGCCGAAAACCTAGAGTATTCAAAAATTCCTCTGATCGGTCAATACGCTTAAGCAACCGAGCGGTAATCTTAGTACCATAGGGTACACGCGAAGCAAGACAAGCCAAGCTTGGCTTATTCCAACTAGATAGACCTAATTTTTTACTTAATTTACGAATATCTTGCTTACTAAAACCCGCTTCCAAAAGAGGAGATTTTATACCTAATTTTTTCTTAGCAATATTACCCGGACGATAATCTTTCTTATCCGAAACATTGCTCGCCTCTAAAACATAATTTAATTTATTACCCTTGGCAATCGAGATTAACTTTAAAAAGAGCTCTTGTTTACAGAAATAACAACGCCGAACAGAATTCTCCGTAAAATTTTTATTATTTAATTCATCAGTTCTAATTACCTTGAGCTTAACCCCGATTTGCTTCGCCAATATCTTTGCCTTGCACAACTCACTTCCAGGATAAGTAGCTGAGATAGCAGTAACCGCTAGAATATTATCCAACGGCAGCACCAACGCGCAAAGCTTAAGCAGCAACGCGCTATCCTGGCCACCGGAAAATGCCACTACAACTGAATTATACTTAAGAACAATACGCTTAAGACGATTAAATTTATCTTGCAGTACCATGCTAAAATTTTTTCTATAAAGCTACAACTTCTTTTATCTCCGGAACTTCCTGTCTCAAAATCTTTTCAATACCATTCTTTAAAGTCATCGAGCTCATTGGGCAGCATCCGCAGCTTCCTTTTAATTTTAATTTTACTACTCCCTCAGCGGTAACTTCAATTAACTCCACATTCCCGCCATCCGCCATTAACATCGGCCGAACCTTATCTAACGCTTTTTCGATTCTTTCTCTCATTTTATCCCCCTTATTTAGTTGCTCTTCTTTTGCCTCATCTTAAAGCCCCGCCATCAATTGTACCACCATAAAAAATACCGGCAACTTAATTATTTATCGACAAATAACGAAAAACACTTAAAGCCGCTTTCGAACCTTCTCCCGCGGCAATGATAATCTGCTTCTCTAAAACATTCGTCACATCTCCAGCAGCAAATATCCCGGGAACATTAGTTTGATTATATAAATCTATATTTATCTCATTCTGGGCATTCTTTTGGACATCTTTAAGAAACCCGGAATTAGGAATAAGCCCAATCTCCACAAATACCCCTTCTACCGCTAACTCTTTTTCTTGGCCTTGATGCTTAACTCTAATCGCCCGTACAAATTTATCGCCCAAAATAGCGCTCACCTGATAATTATTCAAAATCGTAACATTATTCGCTGCTTGAGCCTTCTGAAACATAATGGCATCTCCCTCCAAGCTATCTGTATTATTTATAACAAAGATATGCTTAGCAATCCGCATTAATTGTAATGTAGCATCTAATGCAGAATTTCCACCCCCAATAACTGCCACATCTTTACCCATAAATAGCGGGCCATCACAAGTAGCACAATAAGTCAGCCCATGGTTCTTAAACTCGCGCTCACCGACAACGCCAAGTTCTTTAGATCTCTTTCCGGAAGCAATAATTACGCTTTTTGCTTGATAATCTGACTTGTTTGTTTTTACTAAAATGATTCCATTATTCTTTTTAACTTCCAGTACTGCTTCATTCTCTTTAAGCGCCGTGCCATATTTAAGCATATGCTCTTGGAACTTTTGAGCTAACTCCGGGCCAGTGATAAATTGATATCCCGTGTAATTCTCAATATCCCCGCTCCAAGCCGCCTGGCCTCCGACATCCAGGCTAATTACCAAAAAATCTAACTTTTTTCTCGCCGCATAGACACTAGCGGTAATCCCCGCCGGCCCCGCTCCGATAATAATTAAATCATATATTCTCATACCCGGATATTTCCAGCTGAATTATTTCATAATTCTAAAGCTAGCTTAATCTTCTCTTTATCAAATCCCACGATAATTTCCCCGTCAATATCCAACACCGGAACCCCCATCTGCCCGGTTTTAGCGATTACCTCATCCGCAAGCAGCTGGTTATTAGAAACATCTAGATCCTGGAACTCGATATTATTTTCTTTTAAATACTGTTTAACGCGGATGCACCAAGGACAGGTCAGCGTACCATAAACTTTTACACTCTTAGTCATGCGCCGTCTCCTTTCTTAAATGATATGGAGCAAGATCCACAATTTCCTCAATTTCCAAAACAATCAGGTGCTTCGGAGCCGGTAAACTAGCTTCCGGATGATGCCGCTGAGTTTGATCTTGAACTAAATTCTTTAACAACCTTTTTGTCAGCCGAGAAGTAATATTATCCTCCCAGGTTTTTATAATCTCCTGGCTCATTGTATCATCCGGCATTTTAACGGCTTTGCCCTTAAGACAATAACCGATAAATTTATGTTCATCCACCGCGCTAATACTAATCTGCGGATTACGTTGGATATTAGCGCTGGTTACTCCCCGATAAACATCTACTAAATAAATTTCTCCGGCGGGGACAATTTTAACGATAGCTTTACATGAATTATGCGGAAACCCATTTTTGTCAATTGAAGTAACAAACACAAAATCCTGAGTTCGTAAAAAATCGATTACTGCTACCGGAAGCGGCTTCATTTTAGATTTTGAGCAAATTTAGATCCAAATTCAAAACAACTGGCTAACTCCAAAACATCCGGAATATATTTAAAAGAAAGTTCCGGAATAATCTGATCGGTTGTGCTAGTTTTTAGCATCTCTTGAATTTCCTTGGTGGCTCCACCCGCCCAACCGTATGATCCAAAACAACCCAATTTTCTAGCCTTTAGCTTTAACCCTTTAACAATCTCTAGAAATGCGGCAATGTTTGGCAACATATCATTATCATGAGTGGAAGAACCAAAAATAAATCCTTGCGCAGTTAACATCTGGGTAATTACTTCCGTGCGATCACTTTCGGCGATATTATACAACTTGACCTCTACCCCGCCGGCCACTAACCCCTCTACAATTTTTCGCGCCATCTTCTCTGTAGCTTGCCACATCGTTTCATAAACCACCACCACTTTATTTTTAGTTTCTCCTTTGGCCCAAGAAAGATAAGCATTAATTATCTTACCCGGATCCTGGCGCCAGATAATTCCATGACTCGGAGCAATCATTTTAATTGGTAAATTCAATTTTTGTACTTCTTGAAGTTTTCTTAAAATCACCGAGTTAAGCGGCCAAAGAATGTTGGCGTAATAAGCTTCCGCCTCTTCCATTAACGCGCACTGATCAACCTGATCGTCAAACCGTTCTGAGCAAGCAAGATGTTGGCCAAAAGCATCATTCGGCATTAAAAGAGCATCCTGCGGACAGTAGGTAAACATACTATCCGGCCAATGTATCATCGGCGCCTCAATAAAATTAAGGGTGCGTTGGCCTAACTCCAGCTTATCCCCGGTTTTAACCGTTTGAAAATTCCAATTTTGATAATAATGTTTATATAACCCTTCTTGGCATTTAGCCGTACCGAAAATTTTGGCTTTAGGACAAAGCGGCACAAGCGCTGGCAAAGCCCCAGAATGATCAACTTCAACATGATTAGCAATAATATAATCTATTTTTTCCAAGGGGATGATTTCTTTAATATTATTAATTAGTTCTTCCGCAAAAGGAGTATACACTGTATCGATCAGAGCGATTTTCTCATCGATAATCAAATAAGCATTATAGCTTGAACCTCTTTTAGTCGTATAAGTATGCCCGTGAAAATTGCGCACATTCCAATCTACTACCCCCACTGAATATATACCCGGTAAAATTTTTATTGCCCCCATAGCTCCCCCTTAATAACCTTGGAAATTTTCTATAATGATTAAATCTTTTGATACTTTTAAATCTTCCGCTAATAATTTGCGCATCGCCTCCACCATCTGCGGAGGGCCACAAAGATAAAATTTTCGCTCATAATAATCCGGAATTTCCTGCTTAACAATTTCAGTATTAATCCGACCCACCGTGCAAACAAATCCCGGCTCGCTCTCACACAAAACGTGTGCGACTTTCAAACGAGGATAGTTTTTCATCATCACTTCAAAATCATCCTTAAAAACCACATCCTTAAATGAACGATTCGCATAAACCAGCGCCAGGTCAATACCAAGATTCTTATCCACCACATATTTACAAATGCTGCGAATCGGAGTGATTCCAATTCCTCCGGACAAAAAAGCCGCCTTAGGAAAAATTTCATCTAAAACAAATTTCCCGAAAGGATATTGGACCATGACTTCATCGCCAACTTTTAGATTATCTAAGGTTTTAGAAAAATTACTTTCGGTTAATTTCTTAGTAAACTCCAAATAACCCTTTTCAGTCGGAGAACTAGAAATAGAAAGATATCTTTTTAGCTCCGGCTCGATTCCCAGCCTAACTAAAAGAAATTGACCCGCCTTAAAATCTATAATTCCGGGAATCTCCAAGCGCAAACTCTTAACGTTATAGTTGCGCTGAATAATTTCTTTTATTCTAACCTTAATTTCCGCAGGCATATATTTTAGACCTTAAACAAATCCGCAAGTGCGTTAAAAACTTCTTGAAAATTAACCGAATGAGTAATTTCATCAACAAGCTGAATATACCTAATCCGCTGATGTTGATCAATAATAATTGTACCGCGCGCTAAAAGATTTAATTCCTTAATCAAGAAACCATAATTTAAACCAAAAGAAGAGAACCGATAATCAGAAAGCACGATTTCGTTTTTAATTTCATTAACTGAACAAAATCGAGCTTGGGCAAAAGGTAAATCTTTGCTTATTCCAATCACCACAATCTCCGGGCTCAAAGTAGTCGCCTTTTTATTAAACTCTTTTACTTGTAAATCACAAACCGGCGTATCCAGTGAAGGAAAGAAATTAATTACCTTGATCTTCTCGCTAAAATCCGAAAGTTTTACCAAGCTTAAATCTTGAGCAATCAATCTAAAATCAAAAGCGCGCTTTCCCACCTTAGACTGCTTCCCGATTAAAGTCAAAGGGGCACCTTTAAATGTTACTATCCTGGCCATCTTGATTCTCCTTTTAAACTATTTTTTCAAATTGATCTTTGCCTACGCCGCATTCTGGACAAACCCAAGTCTCTGGTAAATCTTCAAAACTCGTTCCAGGAGCAATTCCATTATCTGGATCTCCGGCGCTAGGATAATAGATATAGCCGCAAACTAAACATTTATATTTACTCATTTATCCCTCCTTCCCGCTAGGGGACACCAAAGTGTTTCTTTAATAAAAACACGCCAGTATATTTTATTCAGTTTTAGAAATCACCCCTTTATTCATTTTGCATTTAGACATTTCGGCCATTTTTTCATTTCTAACTACTGGTCCTTTTTCAGGCTCAACCATACTCATCGGATTATCCTTTTGCATCATTTGCGACATACAAGCCATTCTCATCTTTTGCTGCATCAGGCCCCTCATTGAAGACCCTTGAGCTGTCTTATAAACCGCGCCTGAAAAAACTACCAGTGCTGCCAGCCAAAGAAAAATTAACACCACATAACCGAAAGCTCTCAAGCCCTTCTCTTCAATTTTACGCAAAGTAAAAAGAACAAAAAAGCTCGTCGTCAACAAAACTGCAATTGGTACAATCGCGATTAGATACGACAACTTTAGCATACACATCGCTCCCCTCCTGGTTAGTTATTCTACTTTAATTTCCTTCTCGCTTTTCCAAAGACCATGAATATTACAGTAAGCATTCGCCATGATTACACCGCTTTTTGCAGTTTTAAAAACTGTCAATACCCGAGGTTCAGAGAATATCGTACTAGTATTCGGCCCTTGAGTAGACTCCCCATGCGCATTAAATTCGAATCGCGCCAATTGAGAAGGAAACTTTTCACCAGTAGCCAAGAAATACACTTCAATAAATCTGATGTGGTGCTCGGTAGTATTCGGATGTACTATTTGTTTGCCCACACTAACTTCAATTTCTACCAGCTGGCCTTTATTTATTTTATCCGGCCCCTGGATAACCGGAACATGTTTCTCCGTTTTCCAATCCGCGCTCTGCAATAAATCTTTAAAATCTGTCATCAGCTTATCCTTTCTCTATTTTTTTAGTATCTTTTTTAAATCTTCATCCGGTGTACTAATCAACTTCAGGCCAAATTTCTCCTGCAGAACGCTAAATACATTCGCACTAATAAAAGCAGGCGGCGTCGGACCAATATAAATGTTCTTCACATCAAGATACAACAAACTTAACAAAATGGCAACTGCTTTTTGCTCAAACCAGGAAAGCACTAAGGTTAAAGGCAGATCGTTCACTCCACAGCCAAAAGCCTTAGCTAAAGCTACCGCGATCTGCACCGCGGAATAAGCATTATTGCATTGGCCCAGATCAATTAACCGAGGCACCCCGTCAATTTCACCAAAATTCAATTTGTTAAAACGGTATTTTCCGCAAGCTAAAGTCAAAATAACGCAATCTTGAGGAACTTTTTCGGCAAATTCCGTATAATAATTGCGCCCGGGTTTTGCCCCATCACAACCGCCGATTAGAAAAAAATGCTTAATCTTGCCGGCTTTGACGGCGTTAATAATCTTATCCGCTAAGCCTAATACAGAAGTATGGTGAAAACCCGTCCAAATCTTTTTACCGGAAGCTTCCGGTAAAGGCGGCAGAGATTTCGCTTTTTTAATTAAATCTGTAAAATCACGATTTTTTAAATGCTTTGCACCGGATACCCCGGTAATACCAATCGTAAATAGCCTATCCAGATAAGTATTCTCCGGAGGAATTAACACGCAGTTAGTCGTGGCTAAAAGCGCGCCGCTAAAAGCATTAAATTCTTTTTTCTGTTCCTGCCAAGCCGAGCCATAATTACCCACTAAATGCTTAAATTTCTTTAGTTCCGGATAACCATGCGCCGGAAGCATCTCGCTATGCGTATAAATATTTATTCCCATGCCTTCTGTTTGCTTAAGTAATTCATAAAGATCCAATAGGTCATGGCCAGTAATCAAAATCCCCGGGCCGGCAACCGTTCCCGTTTCTACTTGGACGGGAACCGGAACGCCGAACTTTTGAGTATGCGCTTTATCCAACATCTCTAAGGCCCTATAATTCATCTGTCCACATTTTAAAACCAATTCCAAATACTGATTTAAATCAAAACTAACATTAGTCACTGTCTTAAACAAGGCTTCATGCATAAAAGCATCTACTTGTGGATCAAACGCCCCTAATTCACGGGCGTGATATGCATAAGCAGCGATACCTTTTAATCCATATAAAAGCGTGTCTTGTAAACTCTGAATATCCTCATTCTTACCACACATCCCTAATTTAGTACAACCCGTGCCACCAAACGTTTGTTCACATTGATAACAAAACATTATCGCCCTCCTTTTAACTGTTCGTACTTTTTCTCCCCGATACACTCTTTGGCCGCCTTACACCAGTTTACACAAGTTGGCAGCCTTTCTTTACAAATCAATTGCTTGCATTGCGCGCATTTTACCTGGATTTCATCCGAAAAGATCTCCGCCACATACCCGCAATTAGCGCAAATTATACTTTCTGCCTGGGTTTTACGGGGATCCTGTCCGGGACACTGATTAAACATTAAATTTTTTCTCCTTTAATGGTAATCGTAATATCTTCAAATGGCATTTGTTTACCGGAGCTATTTATCGCTTCCTTAATTATAGGAAGCAAGCCCAAACAACAAGGCACCTCCATATGCGCGTAAGTAACGCTTTTAATATGATTATTCTTAAAAATCTGCTCCAGCTTTTCCTTATAGATTGATAAATCATCCAACTTCGGGCAACCGATAATCAACATTTTTCCTTTTAATATCTCTTGATGAAAATTCGCATAAGCAAAAGGCACGCAATCCGCGGTAATCAAAATATCCGTATCGTTAAAATACGGCGCATGCGTGGGAACAAGAGATAGTTGTACCGGCCATTGCGAAAGCTCAGAATTAAGTTGCACAGGCGCGGAATTATTTACTCGAGCTTTCCTAAGATCCATTGTTCTTGATCCCGGACAACCACCACCGGCTTGGCCGGCACAATCAGAAGCTTGATCTAAAACAATGTTTATTTTTTTATCTTTAATAAAATCTATTGCCTGTTTTAAATAAGTTAATTCATTATGCTCTTTAAGGTGTTTTAAATGCGCCTTAATCACATTCGGTCCCTGTTTAACGATATTCGCCATGACCTTATCCTCATCATAGGCGACTGCCTCCCGCTCTTGGATAGAAATCGCCCCTTGCGGGCAATGCCCAAGACAAGCACCCAGGCCATCGCAAAACAAATCACTAATTAAGCGTGCTTTTTGATCAATAATCTGAATTGCACCTTCTGGACAATTAGGTATACACAAAGCGCATCCATTACATTTGTCTTCATCAATAGTAATAATTTTTCTTTTAGACATCTACTTATCCTTTAATCAAAGAGGCAATATTGATTTCCTTGAGCTGCCTAAGTACATTATTTTCAATCCGGCTAATTTTCTTTCTTAAAACACATTTTCCTTTATTCGGACAGATATCTTTCTTTAAAAAACATTCATTTAAACTCAACTCTCCTTGAAAAATACGTATAATCTGAACAATGAAAATTTCCTTAGGCAGTAAACTTAATTTAAACCCGCCGTTTTGACCTTTATAAGACTCCAGTACTTTGTTTTTACTTAACTGCTGCAAAATCTTGCGCAAAAAAGGCCGAGGGACACCAAGCACTTTAACTAACTCCACCACTGTTACTACTTTCTTTTGTTTAGCAATATAACAAATCGCTCGCAACGCATAATCGGTATTTCTCGTAATCAGTTTCATTAATTTTTCTCCTAAAATATTTATTTATTAAAACAGTGGGCAGTTTTGAGTCGTACCCAGGACAATCTACTGCAACCCTCTTTACAGTGAGCCACAGCTCTGAGCATATATCTAATCGTAATATCCATTCTCAATCACCCCCTTCAAATGTAATGATACCATAATAGTATCTTTTGTCAAGAAAAATTTTTAGTAAATAATATAAACACTCTTATAAGCTTTCCGGCTTTTGCTGGAGGCACAATTAGAAGATTTTCGGCATCGGTGTGCAAGGAATTACGTCGAGTGAAGGCGGTGTCTCTTTAGCGTAAGGAACCGCGCCGTAACGAGACGTAAGCCGCAGCACACGGCGAAAATCTTCGTGCCGAAGCAAGAGCCGGAAAGCAAGCCAAGGCAGCCGCGTTAAGCTTGATAATATGCTATAATAAATTACCTATCTTGTTGTCATGCTTAAGTTTTTACCTTTGAAATCATTTGCTTGGAGACATCAGGTATGATATTATATCTGCTTAAAGTGAGTTAGATTATAAGGAGGTTTGATATGGATTGGAAAGTCTTTGTGGCTACATTTGGAGCGGTATTTTTTGCAGAATTGGCGGATAAAACTCAGCTGGTCGGTATTGGCATGGCCGCTAAAACCGGCAAACCATTATCGGTTTGGTTGGGTTCAGTGGGAGCCTATGTTATTGTCACGGTGATTTCAGTTTTTCTAGGGGCAATTATGTCGAAATTCATCCGGCCGGAAATGATTCGCTATATCGGCGCTTCTTTATTTATTTGTATCGGAGCTTTGATGTTGCTTAAGGTAATTTAGAGAAAAACTATGTTTTCGGCCAGAGAGTATCTATATAATTTAGTTACAGGTAAAATAAAAGGTTTCCCGGCGATGTTTTTAAGGGGATGCTTGTTTCTACTTTCTTTGATTTATGGTCTGGCGGTATCTATTTTGGCCGGTTTCTATAGAATAAAGCCGATGCGTTTTAAGGCCAAAGTAATTAGTGTGGGAAATATTACTTTAGGAGGTACCGGCAAAACAACCTTGGTGGAATATTTAAGCTCTAATTTAAGTTTAGCGGGCCATAAAATTGCCGTGTTAAGCCGGGGTTATAAACGGGATTCCCGGCGCTCTGGCGCTGGAGGCTTAGGTGATGAGCCGGCGATGCTCCAAAAGAACCTTCCGCAAGTGCAAGTGGTGGTGGATAAGAATAGGATAAAGGCAGCTAAAGTAGCAATTCGAAATTATGCTTGCGACACTTTAATACTTGATGATGGTTTGCAGCAGTGGAAGATTTTTAAAGATTTAGAGATTGTTACTATTGATGCGCAAAATCCTTTTGGTAATTATCGTTTGCTTCCGGCGGGATTTTTGCGTGAGCCATTATCGGCTTTAAAACGCGCGGATATTTTTATGTTAACGCAAGTTTGTTCTGGCCGAAACCTGGATGAAGTAATGGCGAAGTTAAAACGTATAAACTCCCGGGCATTGATTGTGGAATCAAGGCATGAGTTTAAGAAGATTAGTCGAATTGATTCAGAAGTTGAGTTTCTAGATTGGGAGTTTCTTAAAAGTAAACCGGTGGCGATATTCTCGGGTATCGGTAATCCTGATGGATTTAGGGATTGTGTTTCTGGGATGGGAATCGAAGTTGCCAAATATTTTAGATTTCCGGATCATCATGATTATACGCAGGCAGATATTTTGCGTATAATTGGAGAAGCTAAAGAAAATAATCTGCAGGCAATTATTACTACGCAGAAAGACGCGATAAAAGTTAGGGAATTAGGGATTAAAGATTCAGCACTACTGGTTTTGGAGATAAAGCTAAGCATAACTAAAAATGAAGCAGAATTTAATCGCAGATTACTTAAGTTGTATTCTCTTTAGGGTAGTAAGTTTTTTTACGTTTTTCTTACCCTTAAATTTCAGCCTTTTTCTAGGCCGCAGGCTGGGGGATCTGATTTATTTATTTGATCGGCGGCATCGGGCGGTAGCCCAAGCTAATATTCGAAAGACGGTTGCGAATAATTTAGATTGTGTTTCTAGTGCTAGGATTGCGCGTAAAAGTTATCAGGCTTTTGCTCAGAATCTGATCGAGATTTCTATTCTTCCGCGGATAAATAAGCGGTATCTAGAGAAGTATGTTCAGATTGAAAATAAAAATTATACCCAGGAGGCTTTTAACCGAGGAAAGGGAGTAATTTTTCTTATTGTGCATGAGGGTAATTGGGAGCTCTCTAATATTATTTGCGCGAATTTAGATATTCCTTTTGTTTTATTTGTGCGCGATCAAGGTTTTCCCAGGTTAAACGCTCTGCTTAATCATTATCGTCTTAAGCAAGGCGCAAAAATTATTCATAAAAACGCCGGGGTCAGGCAATTAATCGAAGTGCTTAAGAATAATCAATCAATTGGGATGACTACGGATCAAGGAGGTAGAAACGGCCAGTTGGTAAATTTCTTTGGCAGGCAAGCTTCGATGTCTACTGGTGCGATTAAATTGGCGTTAAAGCATGATTGTGCGATAATTCCGATCTTTTATACGCGGGTTAAAGGGCCTTACACAAAAGTAATTCTGGATCAAGTTTTTACGGTAACGCATAGTGGTAATCCCCAAGACGATCTGCGTCAGAATCTGCAAAGGTTAATTAGTATTTATGAAAAATATCTTCGCCAATATCCTCATGAGTATCTCTGGACTTATAAAATATTCAAATACGGTCAAGAAAAAGAGATTATGATTCTTTCCGATGGTAAAACCGGACACCTGCGCCAGTCTGAGAGCGTAGCTAAATTAGTCATCCGGCAATTGAATGACCGCAGGATAAAAACTACTTTAAATATTCAGGAAGTAAAATTTCGCAGCAGTTTATTTAGGCGATTATTCAGCTTATCGATTATCTTTACCGGTAAATATCCAATGATAAGTTCTTCGTTTCTGTTGCGCAAGGCGTTAACTAAGGAAAGTTGGCAGGGGTTAATGAATGCTAAACCGGATTTTATTATTTCTGCCGGTGGTAAATTAAGCGCGGTAAATTATCTTTTATCTAAAGAGAATCAATCTAAATCCATTGTTTTGATGCGTTCAATTTTGTCAGATTTAAAGAAGTTTGATCTAAAGATTATTCCTAAGCATGATCAGCCAACTCAGAAGCGCAATGTGGTGATTACCGAAGGGGCGCTTAATTTAGTTGACCAGGATTATTTAAAGCAAACTTCTCAAAGACTAAGCCAGTCCGGCCTGATAAAAGGCGCGTGGTCTTCTTTAACCCTTGGCGTGTTAATCGGAGGAGAGAGTAAGAATTTTTCTATCACTGTAGAAACAATTACTCAGGTGATTATTCAGCTAAAAAAGGCAGCTGATCAGTTAGATGCGGATATTTTGCTTTCTACTTCTCGGCGTACGGGGCAACAAATAGAAATGGTGATTAAAACTCAGCTGGTTAATTATCCAAAGTGTAAACTTTTAGTGATTGCTAATGAAAATAATCATCCGGACGCTGTAGGCGGGATATTAGCTTTAAGTGATATTATCATTAGTTCTCCGGAAAGTATTTCCATGATTTCAGAAGCGGTTGGCGCGGAAAAGTACGTTGTAGTTTTTAATTCCCCGAATCTTAGCGTTAAGCATCAACGTTTTCTAAAAAACTACCAGGATCAAGGATATATTTATCTGGAAGAAATTAAAGATTTATCTCGATGCATAAATCAATTATTGCGAAATAAGCCGCAAGTTAATTTTCCAAAAGATAATTTAAAAGTTGCTGAAGGATTAAATAAAATACTATGAAAATACTGCAGATATTACCGGAATTAAATGTCGGAGGAGTAGAAACCGGCACGTTAGATCTTTCTAAATATTTGGTACGCCTGGGGCATACCTCGGTTGTGGTTTCTGCCGGTGGAGCTTTAGTTAAAGAGTTAGAGGCTGGCGGCGCTAAACATTACACTTTGCCGGTAAATAAAAAATCCATTATTTCGATGTTTAAAACAATTCCGCTGTTGGTGCAAATACTTAAAAAGGAAGAGATCGACATCGTGCATGCCCGTTCAAGGGTGCCGGCTTGGATTGCTTATTTTGCTTGTCGCCAAACCCGGGCAATATTTTTGACCACCTGTCACGGTTACTATAAAAAACATTTTTTTAGTTCGGTTATGGGGTGGGGTAAAAGAGTGATTGTTTTAAGTAATGTGATTGCCCGGCATATGATTGAAGATTTTTCTGTGCCGCACGAACGTATCAAGCTTGTGCCGCGCAGCGTGGACTTAGAAAAATTTAAATACCTGGATCCTAAGGCTAAAAGAAAAGAGGATTTTAATGTCGGCATTATTGGCAGAATTACTCCTTTAAAGGGGCACTTACATTTTATTAAAGCGATGGCGCGTATTTCCCGATTAGTTCCCCGTTTAAAGATTTGGATTGTGGGAGATGCTCCCGCTTCTAAAGATGCGTATAAGGAAGAGTTGCAGATTTTAGTGCGCCGGCTTGGGCTCTGGCATTGTACGGAATTTTTGGGTACGCAGCGGGATATTCCGGGAATATTGGCGCATCTGGATTTAGTGGTTTTAGCTACGACGACTCATGAGGCTTTTGGTAGGGTAGTGGTGGAAGCACAAGCTGCCGGTGTTCCGGTGGTTGCCACTAAAGTCGGAGGGGTAGTGGATATTATTGAGGATGGTAAAAATGGCCTCTTGGTGCCTCCGGCGGATGCTAAAAGTATGGCGGAGGCGATTATGCGTATTTATAAAGATACGCAATTTGCCAGGGAGTTAGCTCAAAACGCTTTTGCTAAAGTTAAAGAGAGTTATAATCTGGAGTTGATGGTTAAGAATACTTTAGATGTCTATCGCGAAGCTTTAAATAATTTTAAAATTTTGGTAATTAAATTCAGTTCTTTGGGGGATGTCATTCTTTCTACGGCGGGTTTAAGGGCAATTCGGGAAAAATTTCCCCAAGGGAATTATAAAATAAGTTTTCTTATCGGCGAGGAAGCTAAAGATATTCTTTTACGCAGCCCGTATGTGGATGAGTTGTTGGTTTGTGACCTGAAAAATAAAGATAAGGGTTTAGCCGGCTTATGGGGCATCGGCCGGATTTTAAGGAAAAAGAATTTTGATCTGGTTATTGACCTGCAGAATAGTCGCACTAGCCATATTCTCGCTTATTTAAGCGGTTGCATTAATCGTTATGGATATAATAATAAGAAATTTTCATTTTTACTTAATCATGCTATTAGCGACCAGAAACCATCGGTTGATCCGGTAACGCACCAGTTTAGAGTTTTGAAGATGTTGGGGGTTGACCTATTAAATAACGCCTTGGAGCTTTGGCCATCTAGCGAAGATCAAAAAGCGGTGGATGAGCTTCTCAATGCTCAGTGGCTAAGCCAAGCGCAGAAGGTAGTGGGAATTAATATTAGCGCTTCTAAAAGGTGGAATACTAAGCTTTGGCCAATGGAATATTTAATTTGCTTATGTGAGGAGCTGGGACTAAAAGATATTCGCGTTATTATTACTGGAACGGATCAGGACCAAGTTTTGGCGAATATGTTGATTAATTCTCTAAAAAATACTAAAGTTATCAATGCTTGTGGTAAGACGAATATTAATGAGCTGGCGGTGCTGATTAAAAAATGCCAGGTTTTTATTTCCGCGGATTCTTCGCCTTTACACATTGCCTCGGCAGTGGGCACTCCGTTTATTGCTTTATTTGGCCCGACGGATGCGCGTCGGCATTTACCACCGGGAAAAAATTTCCTGGTAATCAATAAAGAGCTGCATTGCAGCCCTTGTTATAAGACTAAATGCCGGAGTAAAAAATGCATGCTGCAGATTAGCCCCGCGGAAGTATTTGCGGCGGTAATAAAATTACTTAAATGAGCAGGCTAGAATGAGAATACTTTTTATTGCTAATCATCTTAATGTGGGGGGGATATCTAGTTATCTATTAACCTTAACTAGCGGATTAAAAGAAAAAGGCCATCAGATTTATCTGGCTTCTAGCGGCGGTGAGTTAGAGGATAAATTTATTCAGTCGGGGGTAATGCTGATTAAAGTGCCTCTGGCAACCAAGAATGAGATTAGCCCGAAGATATTTTTTAGTTTTTGGAAATTAAGAAAACTTGGCCGAAAATTTAATATTGATTTGATTCACTCGCATAGCCGTACCGGGCAAGTTTTAGGTGATTTGTTGGGCCGTGCTTTGGTTAAACCGCATATTTTTACTTGTCATGGTTTTTTTAAGCCTAAAATATCACGTCGAATTTTTGGTTGTTGGG
>Ga0247841_10005352_pt1 | contig 20846 bp, 12 predicted proteins | sample LaCruzMarch2015__2_FD_192410 | JGI IMG/M metagenome (GOLD analysis project Ga0247841, IMG submission 192410) | Freshwater microbial communities from meromictic Lake La Cruz, Castile-La Mancha, Spain - LaCruzMarch2015_18m | ecosystem: Environmental > Aquatic > Freshwater > Lake | place: Spain... | reverse complement strand
CCAAAATCAAGTATATACAAGGGTTATACGGCATATTATGTTGCCATAATCCCCAAAAACGGCAAACGTTATAATAAACCATTTATTCCTTCTGACAAAGATAAAGGAGAGAAGTGCCCAAAAAATGAGCATATCCGGGAGATTGATGGCGCAAGTTTTTATGGTTTGGTAACCGGGTTTGATTATGCTTTAGAAGATTTATTTGATGTTTTGCCGGCGGTAATAGAGATTTGTTCTGATAGCAAATATCAGATTAAAGATAAAGTTAAACTCAAAAAGTTTTTCAATTTCGCCTTCAAATAGCCATCGGTTAGGTTCAGGCATGTTTTCAATTTGCTTTTTTACCAAGGTGTTTGAAGTAAATATTATTGCCTGTATCAATACCAATCCTGATTTTTATTACCGAACCGCCCTCATGGACATTTTGATCCGCATTTGTCATAAAATGTGTACAAGTTGAAAAATTGATTAGCGGTTGTGAATAATCATATCCTTTCAGCCTGATTGAGCGACAGTGGGAATTTTCATAAAAGTAACATCAAGAGATTGGCCTCCAATCCCATCTGTTGTGTTTTTCCCTATCTTTGTGGCCTCGGGCCATGTCCCGACCTAAAACCACGACCGGTGGGGGATAAAACTAAAAATCGAAACCTGTTCCGGGGGAAGTGCCCCCTGGTTCTCCTTTTCTTGTTATGGACGGCCGCAACCCAGGCCGTCTTTGCACAGATTCCAGCGGGATACTATACCCCTGCCATCGGCCTTACCGGAACCTCTTTGCAATCGGCCTTGCACAACATCATTAAAAACCATACGGCAAAGAGTTACGATTACCTCTGGACTGCTTTTCAGGCAACCGACAAAAAGCCCAACGGGACCGTTTGGGATATCTATTCCGACATTCCCGACGGTACCCCCAACGGAAACCCGCCTTATGTATATTATTTTATTACCGACCAGTGCGGGACCGCTTCGGCCGAGGGCGATTGTTACAGCCGCGAACACTCCTTCCCGAAAAGTTGGTTCGGCGGTACGGTCATGCCCATGTACACCGACCTGTTCCACATCTATCCTGTGGACCAGTATGTAAACAACCGCCACAGCAACAACCCTTTCGGGCAGGTGGACGACCCTTCCTGGGTTTCGTTGAACGGGAGCAAAGTGGGGCCCTGTGCCACCCCCGGCTATTCCGGGACCGTGTTTGAGCCCCGCGATGATTATAAAGGCGACCTGGCCCGCAGCTATTTTTATATGTCGGTACGCTATTATACCGAAGATTCCGGATGGCCCGGAAGTCCTATGGTCACCGGGTCGCAGCTGAACCCCTGGGCCCTGGCAATGATGGTCCAATGGCACCAGTTGGACCCGGTTTCGGCCAAAGAGACAAACCGGAACAACGCGATCTATATTATCCAGCACAACCGGAACCCCTTCATCGACCACCCCGAATATGTGGCCGCCATCTGGTCGTCGGCCCCCGTCAAACCCGAACCTACAAACCATGCAACGGGCTTTGCTTCGGTTGCCGGCCCGCCCGCGTATAGCGCCATAACCCTCACCTGGGCCGATGCCACCGGTGCCGTCCTCCCCGATGGGTACCTCATCCGTGGAAGCGCCACCGGTTTCAATGCCATTGAACTTCCGGCCGACGGGAACCCCGTTCCCGATGGCGGGTTAAACCTGAATGTGGCCACCGGGGCCGAAAATTGCATCATGACAGGATTGTCGTCGGCTACGGCCTATTACTTCAAAATATTCCCCTATACCAATTCGGGAACGGCCATCAACTACAAAACCAACGGAACCGTGCCCCAAACCAGCGCAACCACCGCTTCGGGGACCGGATCGGGCGATATCATCATCTCCCAGTACTATGAAGGCACCAGCTATAATAAATGGATCGAAATCACCAACCTGGGACCCGATGTTGACCTTGCCGTTAACCCCGTTTACCTCTTGCAGATCGCCGGGGCCAGCCCCAAAGATGTTACCACCACCAACTCAAACCTCTGCGCTTCGCTGAACACCGGCATTTTTACAAGCGGAAGTTCCCGGCTGGCCCGAAACCCCGGTGCTGTCCTACCGGCCTATGCCACATCCGATTATACCAACGGAAACCTTAATTTCAATGGGGCTTACGACGTTGTATTTTTATCTACAATCCCTTCCACTTCCCCCCCTGTCGCCTGGAATGCAAGGACCGATGTGGTAGGGGAGGTGGTCAATAACCTGACTACCTCCACCAGTATCGCCGACATGTCGCTGTACCGCAGGAACAACATTGCTTCGGGATCTCTCACCTGGTCCATGAGCGACTGGGTACAACTGTCCAATACCACCGTTGACAACGCCGCCGCCGGGACTCCTGAAAGACTGGGATACCACGGGTTTAACTATTTTTCGAAACCAACCGGGAACCTCGATGAACCCTTGAACTGGGGGACCTCAACCGATGGGTCGGGGACCAGCCCCGCTGCCTTTAACTTTATCAACCAGGTTTTTACCGTTCAGAACCGTTCGTCGGCAACCATCGGCAACGATTGGAGTGTACCGGCAAGCGGGTCGAAGGTCGTTTTGGGCGATGGCGTTACCGCTACCACGTTCCATTCAGCAAATTTTGACCTCTATCTGACGGCACTTGAAATCAGGGCCGGAAGCGCCTTTACGGTGGATACCGGCAGTACGATGCTTGTTTCAGGGACAACACGGCCATCCGGGCCAGAATGCCTGACCATCCGCAACGGCGCATCCTTCAACAATACCGGAAGGACCATCGTGAGTAAGGAGTTGAACAATGAAAACGACCTCCCGGTTTTTCTTGGTACCGGTACCATCGGACTGAACGGGATCATCCACAAACAGGTTACCGGCCAGAATATTTTTCATCATCTTGAAATCAACAATGAATCGGGCATCTCTTTTACCGGCGATACCCGGGTAGAAGGGGTATTGACCCTGATACACGGAAGGGTCTCCCTCTACGGAAATGGTTTCAGCCTGGGCCCCGGCGCTGTAGTTGCCGGTTCACCGTCAGCCGATGCGATGATCGTAACTTCGGAAACCGATCAACTGTCGAAAGAATTTCCACCCGGCTTTACCGGAAGTTTTACCTTTCCGGCAGGCGATTCCAATGGGGTTCCCCAATATTCGCCCGTGACGCTGAATTTTACCCAGGGGGTCTTCAGTCCTGGGAATTCCGTGGCTATTCATGTAGTCCCTGAAAAATATCCCGGCCCCGGCATTACGGGAAACTATCTGGACCGGTACTGGGTCCTTAGCCAATCGGGGATTTCGGGGTTCAGTTGCAATGCCTCTTTTCAATATCTCCCGGAAGATGTTACCGGTACGGAAGCGCTGATTTCGGGTGTCCGTGCCAGCCCTGAACCCTGGATAACCTATGGGTTGGCCAATACACAGGTACATCATCTGTTCATGGGCGGGATAACCGGTTTCGGCTCTTTTACCGGATTAAAGAGCGATACGCCCCCTCCGGAGCAATCGCTGGCCAATATCAATATTGCTAACGGTGAATACAACTGTTACGATGCCACGCAAAATCTTAGCGTTGCCGGGAACGGGAACCTTTTTGTGGTGGATGATGGCGGAAGTGTGTCTTTGATCGCGGGAAATTCCATTGTGCTCTTTCCCGGGACGTTGGTAAACCCTGGGGGATATTTGGTTGCCATGATCACCCCATCGGGAAACTATTGCAGCAACCCTTTGTCGCCGGTGGCTTCCAACCCCGATAATCACGCGATACAAACCCCTGCGGCCTCTTTTGTTCCCAATGGCCCATCGGTCCACCTGTATCCAAATCCGACATCCGGCATCTGCAACCTGACGGTAAACCAACCGGGGCCGCCTTCGGAAATCCGGGTTGCCATCTATAACATGAACGGGAAACCGGTCGTGCAGGAACTTCTTGCCAAAACTTCCAACGGTACTTTTTCACTTTCCGCTCAACCCGCCGGGATGTACTTTCTTCATGTGCATTCCGGGAACGCTTCCACCGTGGTAAAAGTCCTGAAAAACTGACAGAAAATTTCCCGATTTGGGAAATGGCAGATAACCTCCACAAGAACATGGAAAAGGTATTGTTTTCCATCACGAAACAGATACCATGGACAAATTTCAAAACAAATACCGCAACGCTTCAGCCCGTGCCCCGTTTTGGGATTATGGCAGGAATGCCGCGTATTTTGTTACCATTTGCACCAAAAACCGGACACGTTTTTTTGGCGATGTACAAAATGGTGAAATGATATTGTCGGAAATTGGAAAAATCGCCCATGATTGTTGGAATGAAATACCGGAACATTTTCCATTTGTAAAATTGGATGTATTTGTGGTGATGCCCGACCATGTCCACGGAATTATCGTGATTGACAAACCGGATGATGGTTTTGTTGGGACGCAAAATTTTGCGTCCCAACAACAAAATTTTGCGTCCCAACAACAAAATTTTGCGTCCCTACAACAACAACCCATGAACCGATTCGGGCCACAATCCAAAAATTTGGCATCCATCGTCCGTGGTTTTAAAATAGGGATTGCCAAAAATGCAAGGATGATTGATTCAGATTTTGCATGGCAATCCCGTTTTCATGACCATATCATAAGGGACGACAAATCGTTTCGTGCCATTGCTGCATATATCGCAAATAACCCTGCAAAATGGGGAGAGTTGTAATTGGAGGGACGCAATATTTTGCGTCCCAATTCCGGCATTATTGCCTCAGGATTTTTCCCGTATAACTCTTTCCGTCAACAGTTGTTTTGTAATAATAAAACCCGGGGGAAGCCTTTGTCCCCGATGTGGTTTTCCCGTTCCAGCGATAGGCAGCCGGCTTTTCCCCATTCGGGGAAGGCGCCAGGCGAACAACCAAACGGCCTGAAGCGTCATATACATATAAATCCTGAAAGGTACCCGTATCGGTGCCGGTGGTAATTTCAACATAGTTGGTAAAAGGATTGGGAAAAGCAAACGATGTCGGTCCTGCGTGAGACGGAAAAGTTCCGTTTCCGGTGATGAGTCCGGTTTTATAAACCTGAAACCCTGCCGCCCCGTCGGCTAAATAAATATCGTTTCCATCCACCCGGATCCCCAGGGCAAAGCAGCCCGAGCGAACATAATATCCATCGATCTGAGGATTGTCGGGATTGGTCACATCGGCCACCTGAACGCCCCCGTTGATGTAACAGGCCAAAAAAGCATGGTTTTCTTTCACATCGATTTTCCAGGGGGCATCGGGCAACGACAGATATCCCCGTGCCACCGGGGTTTGTTTTAGGGTTACATCAACCACCTCCATCCCTCCGTTCCAATCTGCGATATAGGCATAATCGCCCACCACATCGATATCATAACCACTGCTCAGCAGGCCGGTATAACGCGATATTTTTACCGGATTGACCGGATCCGAGATGTCGAAAATATATAACCCACGGGTGTCTTCCGCTTCAAAAGGACCGTAATCAATCACATAGAGATAATTGCCTTCCACGTCGAGGGCCTGTACATAACAATATTCTTCGCCAGGTACTGCCCCGTTGTGCCAGCCGAACGTGTGTGCCACCAACAAAGGGTTGTACGGGTCCTGAAAATCAACCACCCTGAACCCGTCCCACCAGCAGGCAATAAACGCCCGGTGTTCTTTCAGGGACAGGTCGTTGGTCATCACCGGGGCCATATATTGACCGGTTTTAAAGGGCGCCAACGGATTTGAAATATCCATGATCATCACGGGGTTATTGGCGGTCATGCTTTCGCGGATATATACTGCAATATCGCCTGAAAGTTCAACCAAAGCCCCATCATTGCTGTCGTATCCTATTTGAACGGGCTGTGTTTTGTTGGAAATGTCGAAAACCCTGAACCCGTTGTTTCCGGTATAGGCATAATTGCCGGCAACGGCTATATCGACGGTGGAGACGGGCAGAGGATAGGAAAAGGCAAAGGCAGGATTGGCCGGATCGGAAATATCGAGGATGGTACAGGGATAGGAACTTCCGGTGGAGGCTACCATCTGGCCGTTTCCGGTAACATATTCGGCATAACCGGCGTATGTCGAAATGTGCTGTGGCGTGGCCGGGTTGGAGATGTCAACCACGTTGATCCCGCCATTGGTATTGGAAGTGGCATTGGCTATGTATGCATAATTACCGATTGTTTTGATACGGTAAGGATATCCGGTGAGCGATTGATATCCGACCTGGGTAATGGCAGAGATGTTGCTGATATTCAGTATGCGTATCCCGAAGTTGTAGGCGACAAGGTAAGCGTACCCATTTTCAACCCACACGCCGGTGGTCAGATAGGGCGAACTGCCCGCGATATGCGGGTTGGCCGGATCGGAAACATCAACAACCTTCAACCCTCCGTTGCCGGTAGCAACGAAAATGTAGTTGCCGCTTTTGGCTGAGTTCCAGGCGAGGTTGGTTGCAGAAAGGGGACAATTCCCGGTGTTTACCGGTGATGAGGGGTCGCTGATATCGAATACCTGTACCCCGTTGGCCACAGTCACCACATAAACATAATCGCCGGAAGCAAAAATCCCGCCACGGGGCAAGCCCTCGGTTGATCCGCGTCCTAAACGCACCGGGGAAGCGAAATCACCGACGTCCCATATTTCGAAACCCGAAAAATAGGTACAGAGGTAAAGACGGTGGGTAAGTTCGTCAAAGTACATGGCATCCACCAATCCACGGGTGTGGATGTCGCCTAAGTGCACCGGGTTGGAGGGTGTGGAAACATCCAGGGCGATTACCCCTGCCCCTGAACCCACAAAAAGGATGTTTCCGGGCTCGTTGCACGAAACAGAGAAACTCTGGCCAAATGCCCAGGACCCCTGATAGGACACATTCAGGGAATCGAATTCAAAACGTTCGGCCCCCGATGGCGAAGGTTGTTGGAGCGTAAACAAGTTTACGTTTTCGGGCATGGAAACCTTTACCGGTTGTCGTTCAACAGGAATACGTTCCACGGGTGAAACCAACTGCGCTAAAGAGAAAAATGGCAGCGCAAAAATCAAGGACAAAAAAAGTAGTTGTGTTTTCATATTGGAGTTGTTTTAAAACCAAGGTTTTTAAGGATTTTTATAGCATCGGGCAGGCAGTTTGTCAGCCTGGCCTCAAATACGGGGAATTCCCGGCGCAGCGGATACGTTTCCCGTTGCTGTTCGAAACCTGCCGGATCGGAACGGAGGCGGGCATCGTCGTTGCAGATGTCGTAACTTTTTATCACGGCTTCCCCAACAATTTCTTCGGTGGTTTTCAATCTGCCGTCAATCCGGAAGAGGGTTTCACCGGGCAATGGGATCTGAGGGGGGTACCATTCCATGAGGGGCAGCCCGAAATGGAGGGCCAGCGCCCGGACAACCATGGCGGTCCCATTGGCTTTGCCATCGGCCGAATATCCGGCAATATGCGGAGTGGCAATGTCGGTCAGGGGGAGCAGCCCGGCATCCAGGGCCGGTTCATTTTCCCAGACATCGAGGACGGCGCCGGCTATTTTTTTCTCCTGTAAGGCCACCGTTAGCGCTTTTTGGTCAACGACAGGCCCCCTTGAAGTATTGATGAGCCAGGCCCGTGGGTTCATCCGGCGGATTTGTCGGGGGCCGATCAGGTGATACGTTGTGTCAATACCTTGCAGGGTCAAGGGAACGTGCAGGGTCACCATATCGGATTCTCCCAGGAGGGTTTCCAGGCCGACAAATTTTTGGGGGCCTTCAACCCGTGCGCGGGGCGGATCGTTCAATAATACCTGCATCCCAATGGCCCTGGCAAGTTGTTCGACTTTTGAACCGACATGCCCGGCGCCGACAATCCCCAGGACTTTGTTTTTCAACTGGAACCCGTGGCGCCGGGCAAGGGTAAAAAGTGCAGAGGCGATGTATTGGGTTACCGATGTGGCATTGCAACCGGGGGCATTAGTCCACCGGATTTGATGAATTTCACAATACCGGGTATCGATGTGGTCGTAACCGATGGTGGCAGAACCGATAAAAGTTACCGGCGTTTCATGCAGGAGTTGTTCATGGCAGAGGGTGCGGGTCCTGACAAGAAGGGCACGCGCCCGGGAAACGTCCGGATGGCCGATCGCATTTCCAGGAAGATAATGGATATCGGCAAAAGGTTCAAGAACCCCTTTTAGAAAAGGTATTTTATCATCGGCGATGATGTACGGTACCATTCGATAGGCCAAGGCCCTATTTTTTTGCCGCTTTCTTCTCCTTTTTGGCTGCGCGTTTTTCTTTCAGGTTCTTGGAGGGTTCTTTCTTATTCTCTTTTTTAACTGTTTTTTCTTTTCCCATGGCTTTTTGATTTAAGAACCGATAAAGATAAAAATATTTTGTGATTTGGTAAAATGGGATAAATCTTATTTTAAGAGTGTTTCAGTGTTTCAATGTTTCAGTGTTTCAATGTTTTCTTTGAAACTTTTTTTCTGAAACTTTGAAACCCTGAAACTTTTTTCTGAAACCCTGTTTCTTACATTCCCAACTGGTTCATCAGAAATTCATAATTGACCACCGAATTGTCGATGCGTTGTTTGGTAGCTTGTCCCGAACCATGTCCTACATTGTAATCGATAAACAGCAGGATCGGGTTGATTTGTCCCGGATTGTTCTGAAGGGCTGCGGCGAATTTTTTGGCATGGAGCGGGTCCACGCGGCTGTCGTTTGCCCCGGTGCGGATGAGCATGGTGGGTGTGTTGATTCCCATCCGGATGTTATGGTACGGGGAGTACCGCAACAGGTTTCGGAAATCCTGTTCGTTATCGCTGGAGCCATATTCGGGGATCCAGTACCGGGCAATCAGGAATTTATGAAAACGAACCATGTCGATCAGGGGAACCGCGCAGAGAATGGCTTTGTACAGGTCGGGCCTTTGGGTGGCCGCAGCGCCCATGAGCAAACCGCCATTGCTTCCGCCCTCGGCAGCAAGCCGGCCGGGATGGGTGTATTTTTCACGGATGAGCCATTCGGCACAGGCAGTAAAATCGTCGAAACAATTTTGTTTGTTCAGGAGCATTCCCTCTTCATGCCATTTTTCACCATATTCGTCGCCGCCCCGGATTCCCGGTTCCACAACAACACCGCCCCGGTTGATGAAAGCGGCATAACTGCCATAATAACCCGGGGCAATGCCAATGTTAAAGCCTCCGTATGCCGTAAGCAGAACCGGGTTGTTCCCGTCCAGCTTCATATCTTTGCGGTGTACCACAATTACAGGAACCCGCGTACTGTCCTTCGAATAATAAAAGGTAACCTCTCCGGTGATGTTTGTCATATCAATGGGCAGTTCGCGGTAGTAATAGAGTCTCCATTTAAAATTATTGGGCGAGGCCACGAACATCTTTCCGGGAGAGGTAAAGGTTGACATATAAATATATACCGAATCCTCTTCCCTGTCGAAACTAAAACCGTTTACATTGCCGACCTCGGGTAGTTCAATGGGGCCGATTTTTTTTCCTTCGGGATTATAAAGCGTGAGGCGGCTCTGAATGTCTTTTTTGTCCTGAACGATCATCCGGCCGTCTTTTAGCACCTCTACATTCTGCAGAACGGTCTCCCCTTCCGGGATCAACTCCTTCCAATCCTTGTATTCGGGTTTATCTTTATCGGCTACCATAAAGCGGTACCGGGGGGCATGGTCATTGGTAAGAATATAGAGCTTGTTTCCAATGGCATAGGGATAGGCCTGGAATTTGCTGCTTTCATAAATCAGTTTTTCCGCTTCCATGGTGCCGGTTTTTCGGATGTAACAGTTGTTCGAATTAAAATCGCCCTGGCCCGAGAAAGTCACGTCGCTGTATCGGTTGTCGTAGATAAAAAATGAATTTTTGGCATCGTCGGTGGTCCCGATAAACTGAGCGGCCGAGGGGTCATCGCCCACTGTCCAGTAATACGATCTGAGTGGCCGCTGGGCATTGACATCTTCCTGGCTCCGGAGGGTAAAGTAAGCATGGTTTTGGTCTTTGGTCCATTGGTACCCAAAGGTGTTTTCTAGGGGCGAGTAAAGGATTTTGCCGGTTCGTGTTTCAATGAGGTAGGTGGTGGAGATTTCGGCACCGCTTTTTTGTACGCTCACCGCCGCCCGCTCCCCGTCGTAGGTGTAATTAACCCCGGTGGTGGATGTTTTTCCGGTAGTGTCGAGTTTTACTGGGTCCCAGATCAGGATTTTCTTTCCATCCAGGATGGTATAAAGCGAGATTTGTTTATCCCCTTTTTTACGGATGTTCTGAAAGAAGCGTTTCCCCTCTTTGGTCAAAGGGCCTTCGTAATCCATATCGATATAAGCGGTAATCTCTTCCCTAAGCCCCGGATGTTCTTTCTGGGTCTCTTTCATGAAGGCAACGGCGCTTTCGTGCTGGGCTTTCGTCCAGGCAATCACCTCCGGGTTGGTTTTATCTTCGAGCCACCGGTATTCGTCGGTCAGGATAACTCCATGCAGGGTGTCGGTAACGGGTACCCTGGGAGTGACAGGGGGAAAAAATGAAATTTGTGCGAAGCCTGCCAATGGGAAGCAACACACTAAAAGAAAGAAGAACTTTTTCATGTGGAGATGGGTATTGGTTTGTAAATGAGGTTCAAAAATAGGGATGAAATAAACAGGATGCCAATAATTTGGACGAAAAAGGAAAAAAAACCGATGAAATTAAAATTTCAGGTTTCGGGATGGTTTATTTTCCGGGGGGAAAGGGATCGGTGGTGGAGGTTGTACTCCCCGGCGGGACAAGGTTTCGATAGATGGACAACAGTTTTTCGACCGACATTTCGATGCGGTAGTGCGATGATTTTTCCAAGTATGGTTTTTTCGCATCGTCAAGTTCGGAAGGGTGTTCAACCCAATAATTGATCCGGGAAGTAAGGGCTTTAATATCATCGCCTTCGAAAAGAAACCGGTCGTCGATGGCAAACTGGCAGGTAGCGCTTTTCGGGCTATGGGCGATGACCACCGGAAGCCCACAGCCCATGGCTTCCAAAACGGTCATGCATTCCACTTCGATGGTGGCCGCATGGATATAAAGGTCGGCGATGTTGTAATAGTACACCAGTTCTTCCGGTTTCAAAAAGAGAAAAACGGGAGGGTTGGGAAGCTCCTCCCCAAGGTGTTGGAGTTTTTCCTTTGCCGGTCCTTCCCCAATTAAAAAAAGGATAATTTTTTCCCGGTATGGCGACCCGTTGATTGCCTGGATAATAACTTCGTGCCTTTTCTCGGGCGCCAATCGCCCCACAGAGAGGATGATAAATTTTTCTTTAAATGCTTCCGGCCGTTCGGCGCAAATGGGATGAAAGATGGGCAAAATACCATTGGAAATAAGGGCTGTTGGCGATTTCAGCCCATAGCGTTGTAGCTCCTCTTCGGCAAAATGGCTGGGGCAGATCACCATCCGGGAACGGTTGTAAATGGTTTTCAACCAGATTTTATAACAATAGCGGATAAACATGGGCGAATGGATGCCCGCGTTCATGGCCAGATGTTCGGCTTGTATGTGAAAGGTGGAAACAACGGGCACTTTGAGTTTTCGGGCCATGCGCACCGCTTCGATCCCTAACAGGAAAGGAAATTGTATATGGACAATATGAACATCGCGGATGGCTTTGCGCAGTATCCGGCGCGATGGGATGGCAAGCGGGGCCTGCATTTTTTTCATGATTTGTTTTACTCCCGGTGCATAAAACCTGGGCAAAACAATTTTTCCGGGCGCGGCAATACCGGTCGAAAGTATCGAAACATCACAATCCTGCTGCAACAGGTTGACAAACCGTCGGGTGGATATGGTTGCCCCGTTCTTACTGTCGTCGTAAGAATCAATTACCATGAGGACCTTTATCCGGCCCCGGGCAGTGGCATCGGGGGACATGGGCTGTCCTTTCTTTGATAAACGTTATCCGTTTTTATGGAGAAGGGTGTGGGGATTTGATCTCCTCATATTTTTGAAACCAGTCTGGAAAATGGTTCATAAACCGGACCGGCCTGAAATTGTCTTTTCGAACCACAATATGCAACGTGGAGCCGGAAGCGCACAACTCCCCATCCCCGTTGACCACCTCGTATCCATATTTGGTTTTAAAACCGTCGTTTTGTTCAACCCAGCTTTTTACAAATACCCGGTCGCCATAACGAAGGGGTTTTTTGTAGGTCAACTCGGCTTTCAGCACCGGGGAGGAAAATCCGGAACGCTCCATTTCCGAATAACTGTATCCCAATTCACGGACCAGGTGTGTCCTTCCCAATTCAAAATATATCAGATAGTTGGCATGATAGATAATGCCCATCATATCCGTATCGGCGTATGATATCTGGACTTCGGTAGTTGAAATGTACATGCTGCCAGTAAAAATAAATGTTTTGTCAACAGTTGTCGTCCCAACAAAGATATGAATTTTTTTTTGGCTAAATCTTATTTTGAGGTGCTGGAGAATTTGCCTGTCACGACAAATACAAAAATTGAATGAAAACCATACAGATTACGACGGATCTCTGATGGGTTGAGGTGTATCAGGGAAAATGTCCTTGCACCATTAAGCCCGTAGGGCTGTCATGATGATAGAAAAAATTGGATTGGGAAACAATAAACCCCGTAGGGGTGATATTAATCCTTACCTGGTTTGTGAAAATGCCCCCGTCCTAAGTTTTTATTTCACCCCTTTGGGGTTTGGGCGATAATAAGCTCCTGTACATGCTACAATCTTGTCATCCCTTCGGGATTGATCCAATCTAAGCAATTCTTTTTCTCATTGTCCTCCTTGTTCCAGCACCTCAAAATAAGATTTAGCCCAGGGTTTCAAAGTTTCAGGGTTTCAAACATTGCAACATTCTGAACGCATAACGGTGGCCATCTGCTGATTTTCCATTTTTATTCTGATAAAGGTTAAAAATCATAGTATTATTATTTAATTTTGAAAAAGTATTATTCAACCAACGTCCGTTTTATGAGTGATGGAAATTTCCGGGTACTGGTCATTGATGACAATCCCGACAACCTGGTTTCCATCCGGGCGGCAATCAGCGATGCTTTTCCCCAGGCGGTATTGTTTACCGCGACTACGGGCGCAGAGGGGGTCCGGTTGTCTAAATCGGAGGATCCCGACGTTGTCTTGCTCGATATGTTCATGACGGAAATGGATGGGTTAACGGTATGCCAGCAGTTGAAATCGGATTTTAGTTGCAGGCACATCCCGGTAATCATGCTGACTGCCATTCAAAGCGAAAGCATAAGCCGGGTTAAGGCCATGGAGGCAGGGGCCGATGCATTTCTTTCAAAACCCATCGATGCAATTGAATTGATTACCCAGATACGGGCCATGGTAAAAATCAAGAGGGCCATGGTTTTCGAACGCAGCGAAAAAGAGCGGCTTACCTCACTGGTTTTAGAGCGGACCCGCGCGCTGGAAAAAGAGCTTGAAGTACGATGGAAAGCGGAACAGGAACTTCAAAAGTCAAACCTGAAATTAAATCAAACCCAGATCGCAACGCTGAACCTGCTCGAAGACCTGAACATGGAGATGGGGTTCAGGAAAAAAACCGAATCCGAACTGGTGGAGGCAAAAAACAAGGCGGAAGAAAGCGACCGGTTAAAATCGGCTTTCCTTGCCAATATGTCGCACGAAATCCGTACCCCGATGAATGGGATCATTGGCTTTTCCGGTTTGCTTCAGGACCCAGGCCTGGATCCATCCGAAATTGACCGGTTTGTAAAAATTATCAATGACAATTGCCAGCAACTGCTTCATATCGTCAACGATATCATCGATATTTCAAAGATTGAAGCGGGGTTGACAGAGATCGAAAACACCGGGTTTTGTCTGCACGAACTGATGGATTCCCTGTTGGAAAATTATCTTCCACTGGCAACAGAAAAAGGGCTCTCCCTGTCTCTTCACAAAGATCTGTCCGGCACCCGCTGCCACATCCAGGGCGATCCATTAAAAATCAGACAGGTACTGGAAAACCTGTTGACCAATGCGCTGAAATTCACCGAAAAAGGCAAGGTCCAATTTGGATATCACCTGGTTGACAAGGAGCTTCATTTTTTTGTTGAGGATACGGGCATCGGTATTAAACCGGAACACCAGGAGGCGGTTTTTAACCGGTTTTGGCAGGTCGAAAAAGGGCTTGCCCGCAGGTATGGCGGCACGGGTTTAGGGCTTGCCATTTCGCAAGCGTATATCGCGAAAATGGGAGGAAATATACAGGTTGGGTCGGTTCCTGGAAAGGGTACCCGCTTTGGGTTTAACCTGCCCTACCTCCCTTTGGAAAAACCAGTGGAGTTTCAACCCCAGGGTGCAACGCCGTTTTCAGGTTTTTCGGGAAAAAAAGTCTTGGTAGTGGAGGATGAAGCGGATAATTTTGAGTTTCTAAATATCCTCCTGATGAAACTTGGATTTAACATCCTCCATTCGTGGAATGGGGAAGAGGCATTAAAAATGTTTGTCGAACATACGGATATCCATTTGGTGATGATGGATTTTAAATTGCCCGATATCCCCGGCGAGGAAATTACACGGAGAATTGTGGCGATGAACAGGAATGTCCCGGTCATTGCCACGACAGCCTATGCCATGTCGGGCGACCGGGAAAATGCTCTGAAAGCGGGTTGTATCGACTACCTGGCCAAACCAATCCGCGTTGAGGAGATGAAAAAAATAGTAGAACGCCATCTTCAACTTTAATTCGTCAACGGGTTTATTAAACGCAACCAATCCTTCCATCCCCATGGGCATGAAACTAAAAACGCCAAAAGAACCCCTTTCCGGTATGCTTTCCGACAGCTATCGCATGCTTTTTGAAACGATGACCGAAGGGGTGTTTTATCAGATCGCTACCGGGAACTTAGTTGAAGTGAACCCGGCCGCCCTTCAGATTTTTGGCCTGAAAAAGGAAGAATTTATTGGCCGGAACAGCTTTTCAGAGCAATGGGACATTCTTCTTGAAGACAAAACCCTGTGTACCAATGAAAAACACCCTTCATGGCTTGCGCTTACAACGGGAAAACCGGTCATGCACCAGATCCTTGCCATCCGGAACGCTGCCACCAATCAATATGTCTGGGTGGTGATCAACGCCCTTCCGCAATTCAGAAAAGGAGAAACACAACCCTATTGCGCCATGGTCACTTTACATAATATCATGTGGCGCAAAAGGGAAGAAGATATTGCAAAAGCCCGCCTGAAGGTGTTGGAATATGCTTCAGGCCATACGCTCAACGATTTGCTTACAGCCACCTTAGACGAACTGGAAGCGCTGACAGACAGCAATATCGGTTTTTGTCATTTTCTGGAAGCCGATCAGCAAACCCTTACCCTACAGGCGTGGTCCACCAGGACAGTAAAAACAGATTGTGCCGCAGAGGTGAAAAAGCGCCGGTACCCACTTTCGGAAGCCGGGGTCTGGGTCGATTGTGTAAAAGAACGCCATCCCGTCATCCATAACGATTACCCGTCCCTGCCACACCGTAAGGGGATGCCAGCCGGTCACGCGGTCATCACCCGCGAATTGGTGGCCCCTGTCCTGAGAGGCGATAAAATCGTCGCCATCCTGGGCGTAGGCAACAAACCTACCCCGTATAACGCCGACGATGTCGGGGTGGTTTCACGGTTTGCCGACCTGGCATGGGATATCGCCGAAAAAAGAAATGCGGAGATTGCTTTGGACTACAACGAAAAATTCTTGTCAACGCTTCTTGGCAACCTTCCCGGTTTTGTTTACCGGTGCGCCAACGACGCCAATTGGACCATGGAATTTGTCAGTGACGGGTGTAAAGAGATTACCGGATATGCCCCGGAAGATCTTATTAATAACAACAAGCTGGCCTACAACGATGTCGTTCACCCCGATTATCGGGCACACCTGTTCCTTAAATGGCAGTCGATGTTAAAAGAACATAAAACCTTTGAAGACGAATATCCCATCATTACCGCTTTGGGTGAAACCCGCTGGGTTTGGGAACGGGGACGGGGCCTTTTTTCTGAAGATGGCACACTGCTATACCTCGAAGGCTTTATAACCGATATCACCCGACGGAAAAAATCGGAAGAGGCACTGAGGGACAGTGAAGAAAAGTTCCGTTTCATCATGGAACAAATAAACGAAATGGCTTATATTACAGATAATCAAGGAATTATTAATTATGTTTCGCCCATTTCCAGTCAGATTTTTGGATATGGGCCGGAAGAGATGCAGGGAAAAAGTTTTGACCGGTTTCTTGACGATGGCTCTATCCCCATGGCCAGGGCGGCTTTTTCTCAAGCCATCAACACGGGACAGTCGCTGGAATCCCTTGAATTAACGATGAAAAAAAAAGATGGTTCACGGTTCGCCGGCGAGTTGCACGGCACTATTTTTTTTCATCATAAATATACCGGGACCATAGGCCTCATCCGCGACATAAGCCAAAGAAAAACCAGGGAAGAGATGCTGAAACAAAAAATTGAGGAGTTGGAACGCTTCGCCGAACTCACGATAGGCCGCGAACTTGTAATGGTTGACCTGAAAAAAGAGATCAATGCCCTGCTATGGAAAATCGGGGAACCAGAAAAATACCGGATTGTCGAATGACCGGTTGGCCGGGTTGGAGGTATTTTTTAATATACAGATAATGATTGAAATGGATGGTTTAAGCAAAGATTTTGGCCCGGATCACAGAAAATTCTCCATTAATGGGGATGACGATGCAACAAAGTTGGCGGATGTGATGGATGTCCGGGCAATCCAGTCGCTGATGGACGATTTTTATAAGATCACCCATATCGGGGCCGGGATTCTTGATGTTTCGGGGGAGATCTTGGTCAAGACCGGCTGGCAGGATATATGTACCAAATATCACCGGGTCCATCCCGAAACGCGGAAACATTGTATGGAAAGCGACACCATACTCACGGAAAACATCCGGCAGGGCGAATTTAAACTCTACAAATGTAAAAACAACATGTGGGACATTGCCACCCCCATTATCGTCGGGGAAAAACACCTGGGCAATCTGTACCTTGGCCAGTTTTTGTTCGAAGATGAAGATCCCGACCTGGACCTGTTCAGGGAGCAGGCCCGAAAATATGGGTTTGATGAAAAGGGTTATCTGGAAGCATTGTCCCGGGTGCCCCGCTGGAGCCGCGATCAGATAGAGGCCGTCATGCATTTTTATACCGATATAACGGTCATCATTTCATCGCTGGGCCATAAAAACATCCAGTTGACCAAGGCTTTAAACGAATGGGCGGTAATTTTGGACGAACTGCACGAAAGCGAACAGAAGTTTTCGAAAATATTTCAGGTCGCGCCCATCCTGATGGCCATCTCCCGGATTGAGAATGGCGTATTTGTAGATGTGAACGGGGAATTTCTAAACACAACGGGTTACAGCCGCGAGGAGGTGATCGGACGGACTTCGGTCGAACTCCAGATTTTTACTGAATCTACCCGCAAGAGGCTCATCGACTTTTTGAACGCAGAGGGTCAGATCAGTGGCTTGGAAATAGAAATTAAAACCAAAGGACAGCAGCTACTCAACTGTATTTTTCAGGCGCAGACCATCGAATGGCATGGCGGGAAGTTTTTGCTTACGGCTGCCCTGGACATTACCGGGCGCAAAAAAGCCGAAGAGGAGCGGAAAAGGGAGATGTCGCGCATAGAGTTGCTCAACTCCCACATGGTCAACCGGGAACTGAAGATGGTAGCCTTAAAGAAAGAGATACTCGATTTAAAGAAAAAGCCAACATGAAACCGGTGGCAAAAGAAAACCTGTTAAGAATCATCCAGACAACTCTGGGGAAGTAGCCATCCATAAACGATTTTGTATGCAGAAAAATCACCTGCCTGAAAACCTGAAGAATTTCTTCGAAGCGGACATCAATTTCCATTGGGTGCTGGATGAGGATGGAACTATCCTGGCGATCAACGAAACCGTTAAGCAACGACTGGGATATACCGAAGAAGATCTGGCCGGCAAATCGGTGCTGTTGGTGCATCCTGCCGAACGACAAGAAGAAGCCGCGCGGATCGTACAAGCGATGCTGGAAGGAAAAGAGCGGTCTTGCCAGGTTCCCATCGTGTCCAAACGGGGAGAGCAGATCCCCGTAGAAACCTATATCACCAAAGGATTTTGGAATGGGAAACCGGCTTTGTTTGGCGTGAGCAAAGACATCAGCGAGCTGAAACTATCGCAGGAAAAATTCCTGAAAATATTCAATACCAGTCCGAACATCATTGGGCTGAGCGAACTGGAAACCGGCATTTACGTTGAAGTGAACCAGGCTTTCTACGACACTCTTGGGTATTCGCCGGAGGAGGTCATCGGAAAACGGGCGAGTGACCTGGTCAGATTCGAGGAAAAGTACCGGAGACCTATTGCTGAGAAACTCAACCGAGACGGGTTTGTCAAGGAGGAGGAGGCAGTTATCTATTCCAAAGAGGGCCGTGCTGTCCCTGTTTTGCTCTCGGCTTCGGTGATTCATATCGCCGGGAAAATCTATAATCTGACGATCGCAGTCGACATCACCTACCGGAAGATGGCCGAAAACCAGATGAAAGAGAGTCATCTTGGGTTACTCGAATTATTTGATACCATGGATGTTCCGGTGTACATAGCCGATCCTGCCACCTATGATCTCATCTACGTCAACCAGGCCCTGAAAAAGCATTTTGGAGAACCTGACGGAAAGAAATGCTTTCAATACCTGCAAAACCTGGATGAGCCCTGTAGCTTCTGCACCAATCCATTGATCCTCGGAGACCAGTTCGGAAAAACCTATTCCTGGGAGTTTCAGAACAGGGTAACGGGACGTTGGTACAAATGCCTCGATAAAGCGCTGCAATGGCCCGATGGCCGGATCGTCCGATATGAGATGGCTTTCGACATCACCCCGCAGAAAGAGGCAGAGGTGGCGCTCCGGGAAAGCATGGATATCTTGAACGCCACCCAGCGGCTGGCACGTATCGGAGGGTGGGAATGGAATCTGCAGAAAAACACCATGTCGTGGGCCGACGAAACATACCTGATTCATGGTTTTAAACCAGGTGAGGTCCCTGTGGGATCGGAAGAACACATTCAACGGAGCCTGGACTGTTACTTCCCCGCCGATCGCCAGGCAGCCCTGGAAGCGTTCAACCGCTGTGTGGAAGAGGGGAAATCCTATAATATGGAGTTGCCGTTCAGACGGGCAGACGGAAGGGTCATCTGGGTTCAAACCATGGCGAATGCAGTCTATGAAGAAGGCAGAATTGTCAAAGTGATCGGAAACATCATCGACATCACAGAACGGCAGCAGATCATGCGGGAGTTGGTTGAAGCCAAAGAGAGGGCCGAAGAGAGCAACCGTCTCAAATCGGCCTTCCTGGCCAGCATGAGCCATGAGATCCGGACGCCGATGAACGGGATACTTGGGTTTCTTCAACTGCTGAAGGAGATGGACCTGACCAGTGAAGAGCGCGACAGGTTCATTGAAATAGTGAACAAAAGCGGGCAACGGTTGCTGCGAACCATCAACGATATCATTGAGATGTCGAAAATCGAGGCGGGTCAGGTTCAGCTCCTCCGGGAAGAGATTGATCTGGATGTGATGATGCAGTTTCTGTTGGAATTTTTCGGCCGCCCGGCCCGTGAAAAAGGACTGGCCCTGGAATGGGAACAGAAGGTTCCGGGGCAGCATCTCCGGATTTTCTCCGACCATGAGAAACTCAACAGCATCCTTACCAATTTGTTGAACAATGCCATTAAATTCACCGAGCATGGAGATGTCCGGTTTGGCTGGAGGATTGAGGGGGACCAACTTCGGTTTTTCGTTCAGGATACCGGTTCGGGAATACCTTCCGATAGAATCGAAGCTATTTTTGACCGGTTTACCCAGGGAGACCTGCGATTGTCAAGTCCGCATGAGGGCTCCGGGCTGGGGTTATCCATAGCGAAGGCCTATTGTGAGAAGCTTGGCGGAACCATCGGCGTGGATTCGGCAGTGGGGAAGGGAAGTCTGTTTTTCTTTACCATTCCATACGAACCGGTAACCGGTCGTTTATCCGGAATCGCGTCGGAGGACTCTGAAAAGGCATTGATTCGCAAGGGATTGACGGTTCTGATCGCAGAGGATGATGATACTTCCTACGAATACCTGGAAACCATCCTGAAAAAAGAGGGGCTGGAGGTTGTCCGGACAACGGACGGGAGGGGAACCGTTGAGACCATAAAAGCCCGACCCGATATCCCGCTTATGTTGATGGATATCCGTATGGGGAAGATGAGCGGGATAGAAGCAACTATGGAGATTCGCCGCTTCAATCCTTCGGTCGTAATCATCGCCCAAACCGCCTATGCGCTGGCCGGCGACCGGGAAAAGGCCCTCGCTGCCGGGTGCAACGACTATATTGCCAAACCGGTGGCAAAAGAAAACCTGCTCAAGATCATCCGATCGGCATTTCCGGGATAAAACAGAAATGTGTATTTTTACCCCTGATTTTCATGGTCTCAGCCGTGAAGACCGGGATCGGGGGTTCGCGGAGGGATGATACCAAAAAGTCAGAGAATCTTGATTTAAAGAAAAAGCTTGGTGCCAATGGATTTTTTAAAAAGTTTTTTATGATTGATTTAAGAAGCGATACGGTCACCCGTCCATCGAAAGAAATGCTCGATGCTATGTTTTCGGCCCGGGTCGGCGATGATGTTTTCGGTGATGACCCCACGGTGAATGAATTGGAAGAAAAAGCCGCCATTTTGTTGGGGAAAGAATCTGCCATTTTTTGCCCCTCGGGGACCATGGCCAACCAAATAGCCATCAATATCCATACGCGCCCGGGCGATGAGGTAATCTGTCATAAACATGCCCATATCTATTATTACGAGGGGGGGGCTGGCATGA
>Ga0247841_10005348_pt1 | contig 20872 bp, 22 predicted proteins | sample LaCruzMarch2015__2_FD_192410 | JGI IMG/M metagenome (GOLD analysis project Ga0247841, IMG submission 192410) | Freshwater microbial communities from meromictic Lake La Cruz, Castile-La Mancha, Spain - LaCruzMarch2015_18m | ecosystem: Environmental > Aquatic > Freshwater > Lake | place: Spain... | reverse complement strand
GTAAAGGCTTTTTTTGTAAGGAAAAACGGAAAATCAGAAAAAATAAAGCCAACAGGCTTCACTCATTTCTAAACAACTGAAATTTTATGATAACAAAGAATGCTGAAGAGACAATACTGGCGGGAGAAAAGTTGGCCAAAAAGCTCAGGACGGGAGATGTGGTCGCGCTTTCAGGGAATCTGGGAAGCGGCAAAACCACTTTTACAAAAGGCATCGGCAAGGGCCTGGGCGTAAAAAACCCAAGGCGCATAAATAGTCCCACGTTTGTCCTGATAAAAGAATATGACGGGAAAGTGCCGCTGTACCATCTTGATTTATACAGGCTGGACGCTCTTCAGGAGATAGAAAATCTTGCGATAGAAGAATATATTTACGGAAAAGGCGTCACTGTCATAGAATGGGCTGAGAAAATAAAATGCATCCTGCCCAAAAAACGCATATCCGTGAAATTCAAGGTAAAAGGCGGGGATAAAAGAGAGGTAATGATTGAAGATCTTAGGGATTGATACGAGCTCAAAATTTCTGAACATTGCTCTTAGCGAGGATGAAGATATAATAAAAGAAGAGTCTCATCTGCTGGATAGAAAGCAGGCCGGCCGGCTGATACCGATAGTAAAAGAGCTTTTGCGAAAATCTAAAATGCCTGTAAATAAAATAGATGCTTTTGTAATAGGCCTTGGGCCGGGCTCGTTTACAGGCCTCAGGATAGGGGTCAGCGCGATAAAAGGTTTCGGCATAGTTACCGGAAAACCATGTATAGGAGTGGCAAGTATAGACGCCATTGCCTGTAATGCAGAGGATAATGACAGGGATATTATTCCTATAATAGACGCGAAAAGGGGACAGGTTTACGCTGCTATTTACAGGAGAAAAGCCGGGCGGGTAAAGAGGTTGTCGGATTATATGGTGCTGTCAGTAGCAGAGCTTTTAAAAAAAATAAAACGAGAGCCTGTTTTTTTAGGCGACGGCTTGCCTCTTTACAGGGACGCTATATTGAACGCGGATAAAAAAGCGGTATTTCTGGAGGAACGATGCTGGTATCCCGGAGCGGGAAATATTATAAAGCTTGGTTTTTCAAAAATCAAAAAGGCTAAAAAACCGGGCCTGGATAAATTAACGCCTTTATATTTATATCCGGATGATTGCCAAGTGAGAAAACCATGAAATTTTACCGTCCTACATTAGCAGAGATAGATCTTGGGGCCATACGCCATAATCTGGAGATAGTAAGCCATATAGTGAAAAGCGACACGAAAATACTGGGCGTCGTAAAAGCTGATGCTTATGGCCACGGCATGCGGGAGGTCTCAAAGGCAATAGTGGATTATGTGGATTATTTCGGGGTTGCGTCGCTCGATGAAGCAGCTATATTACGCAGTATCGGGATAAAAAAGCCTATACTTGTTGTAGGCGCAATACTGCCGGAAGAAATAGAGGGGGTCCTGAAATTTAATGTGATCCAGACAGTCTCGGACCTGGATATTCCCGGAAAGCTTTCCAAGCTTGCCGTTTCTAAGAATAAAAAAATAAAGGTGCATGTAAAAGTGGATACAGGCATGGGCCGCCTGGGATTCTGGCACGAAGAAGCCGTGGGTTTCATAAAGAAAATAGCAAAATTAAAAAATATTGTCATAGACGGTATTTTTACGCATTTTCCGAACGCGGAAGCAGACAGGATTTTTACATATGATCAGATAAGAAATTTCAAGCGTCTCATAGAAGAACTATGGGATAATGACATATATATACCTGTAAAACATACAGCGAACAGCATGGGCCTTATAGATTTTAAAGACAGCCACATGAACATGGTCAGGCCCGGCCTTATGATGTACGGCATATACCCAAAAGAAAGCCTTATGAGGAATATACTTTTAAAGCCCGCGCTTACTTTAAAGACAAAGATAACTAATCTGAAACCGGCGCCGAAGGGCCGCAGCATAAGTTACGGTATGACCTATGTCACTAAAAAGCCTACAAAAATAGCTACGATACCAATAGGTTACGGCGACGGGTATTCAAGGCACTTTTCAAACAAGGCAGAGGTGCTGATAAATAACAGCCGTTGTCCCATAGCAGGCAGGGTCTGCATGGACATGTGCATGGTAGATGTGGGACACTTGGAAAAAGTTAAAGTCGGAGACGAAGTGATTTTGATAGGCAGCCAGGGCAATAATATTATAAGGGCGGAAGAGCTGGCAGGGCTTATAAACACTATACCCTACGAGGTGCTTTGCAATATAGGCCGCAGGGTTCCGCGAATATATAAATAGGAGGAGAAATGTCCGAAGGTACTTTTTTGACTAGAGACGGATGCGACAGGCTCAAAGAAGAATTAAAGATACTCAAGACTGTAAAACGCAAAGAAATAGCAAATGCCCTTGAAAAGGCGAGGCAGATGGGCGATTTAAGCGAGAATGCCGAATATGATTCCGCAAAACAGTCCCAGGCTATAAATGAAAAGAGGATCAGGGAGCTTGAGGAGAAGATTCTCACAGCCAGGATCCTGGATAATGAGAGCATATCTTCGGATAAGGCGTACATCGGAGCCAAATTAAAATTAACGGACATCGATTCAAAAGAGGAAATAGATTACATGCTCGTTACAGAGGACGAGGCTGATTACGCCGCAGGCAGGATTTCCATTGCCTCGCCTGTGGGCAAGGCGCTTTTAGGCTGTAAAGTCGGGGATATAGTCAATATAAAGGTTCCGGCGGGCGCGTTGAAATACAAGATAATCAGTATTTCCAGATAATTTAGTTATTGAATTTTGTTTGTCAAAATGAGATAATAAAAAACTAATGGCTATAGACTCTAACCCGGCCATGGAAAAGGAGATGTCATGCGTATCAGGAATACTTGGTTTACGGCGATAGCGGTTGTAGTTTTAGTATTGTTTTGCGCAGTCAGTTCAAATGCGGCTTCTCAAAAAGATGTGTTTGCGGCAAAGGTTAACGGGGTCGGGATAAAGGCGGCAACGCTGGATGCAGCTGTCAGTAATTTTATAGAAAACCAGAAAATGTACGGCGTAACGGTAAAAGAAGAGGAAAAGGCTACTTTGAAAAAAGACGTACTTAATGAACTTGTATCAGCGGAACTGTTGTACCAGGCGAGCCAGAAAGCCGGCCTGGGTGATCTGACTAAAGAAGCCGATACCCAGCTGGAAAACATTAAAAAAGGCTTTGGTTCTGAAGAGGAATTTCAAAAGGTATTAAAAGAAAGAGGCATAGATATTAAGTCTCTTAAGGAAGACGTAAAAAAAGGCGTCTATATAAATGCCTATCTGGAAAAGAATGTCTTTTCAAAAATGAGCCCTGTGACGCAGGACCAGATAAAACAGGAATATGAAGCCAATAAAGATAAATTGGATATCCCTGAAACAGTAAGGGCCAGCCATATTCTTATAAAGACAGGCGAGAAAGCTACCCCTGAAGAAAAGAAAATCGCAAAGGACAAAATAGATGCGTTAAGGGCCAGGCTTATGTCAGGAGAGGATTTTGCAAAGCTCGCTAAGGAAAATTCCGAAGACGGTTCAGCTGCTAACGGCGGAGACCTTGGATCTTTCAAAAAAGGCGAGATGGTAAAGCCTTTCGAGGACGCTGCGTTCGGGCTTGAAATAAACCAGCTCAGCCCTGCGGTAGAGACCCAGTTTGGCTACCATATAATAAAGACCACGGAAAAGCACCCGGCCCATACCCTGACATTTGAAGAGGTTTCTAAAGACATAGAGAAATTTTTAATGAATAAAAATAAGAGAGACCTTGTCAGTAAAGCCGTAGAGGATTTAAAGAAGGGCGCAAAGATAGAAATAAAATAGTAAAAGTTCAAAGTCGAGGATATCATGAGAAGCGACATCATTAAAAAAGGTATTTCCAAGGCAGGCAACAGGGCGCTTTTATACGCCACAGGCGCGTGCTGCAATGACATGAAAAAACCTTTTATAGGCATAGCGTCCAGTTTTACGGACCTGATACCCGGCCACATGCACATGCGGACTCTGGAGAGATCCATTGAAAACGGGGTTTACGCAGGCGGAGGAAAGCCTTTTGTTTTTGGTATTCCGGGCATATGCGACGGGATTGCAATGGGCCATTCAGGCATGAGATATTCTCTTGCCTCCAGAGAACTGATAGCTGACATGGTTGAAACTATCGCAGGAGCGTATTCGCTTGACGGTCTCGTGCTTTTGACGAATTGCGATAAGATTACTCCCGGCATGCTGATGGCTAGCGCAAGAATGAACATACCCACTATTATTGTCACGGCCGGCCCCATGCTGACAGGCAATTATAAAGGAAGGCGCCTGGACCTTGTAAGGGATACGTTTGAAGCTGTGGGAAAATTCAAGAAGGGCGAGATCTCAAGAGAAGAAATGGATGAGCTTGAGATGAACGCTTGCCCGGGTCCTGGTTCATGCCAGGGGCTTTTTACAGCCAATACAATGAGCTGTCTTACAGAGACAATGGGCATGTCTTTAATAGGATGCGCAACATCCTTGGCAGTGTCCAGCAAAAAGATGAGAATAGCTTTTGAGAGCGGCAGGAAGATTAACGAGCTTATTGCAAAAAATGTGAAACCGCGTTCCATCATGAATAAAAAGGCGTTCTTGAACGCGATAACTGTGGATATGGCTCTTGGCGGATCTACAAATACGGTTTTACATCTTACGGCAATAGCTAAAGAGGCGGGGGTTTCGCTGCCGCTTGAAGTATTTGATAAAATAAGCAAGGTCACGCCTAAGATATCCGATTTGAGGCCCGGAGGGGAATTTTTCCTTGAGGATTTAGAATCCGCCGGCGGCATACCGGGTGTTTTAAACAGGATGGCGTCCAAATTAAACGACAATCCCACTGTAAGCGGATTATCTATAAAAGAAATCGCAAGGCTCAGCAAGGTTACTGACGAGGAAGTCATAAGGCCTCTGGATAATCCTTATAAGATAGAGGGAGGCATTGCTATATTAAAAGGTAATATCGCGCCTGAAGGGTGTGTTGTGAAACAGGGCGCTGTGAGCGAAGAAGCGATGCTTTTTAAAGGCAGGGCAAAGGTGTTTGATTCTGAAGAAGAGTCGATGAGCGCTATCCTGAGCGGCAAGATCAAAAAAGGCGACGTGGTTGTGATCAGGTACGAAGGCCCTGCGGGCGGCCCGGGCATGAGAGAAATGCTTTCCCCTACTTCTGCTATAGTCGGGATGGGTCTTGCCAATGACGTGGCGCTTATCACAGACGGAAGATTTTCAGGCGGAACGCGCGGCCCGTGCATAGGCCATGTTTCTCCGGAAGCCAGTAAGGGCGGGCCTATAGCTGTGATCAGGGATAACGATGAGATTACAATAGATATACATAATAGGCGCATAGATGTGGATTTGACAGGCGCCGAAATAGAGAAGCGCCTTAAAAAATGGAAGGCTCCTAAGCCAAGGGTTACAACAGGCTGGCTTTCAAGATACAGCCGCATGGTGTCTTCCCCGTCCCAGGGCGCGGTGTTAGAATAGATTATGAAAATGAACGGCGCGAAAATATTAATAGAAGCGTTAAAAAAGGAAGGCGTTAAAGTAATATTCGGCTATCCCGGGGGCCAGGTCCTGCCTATATTCGACGCCTTATACGACGCTGACATGAAATTTATATTGACCAGGCATGAGCAGGGAGCTGCGCATGCGGCAGACGGGTATAGCCGGGCTACGGGAAAAGTCGGAGTGTGCCTGGCGACTTCCGGGCCGGGCGCTACGAATCTTGTCACAGGTATTGCTAATGCGTACATGGATTCGATTCCGATGGTAGCAATTACAGGCCAGGTCAAAAGTTTTTTGATAGGAAACGACGCGTTTCAGGAAGCTGATATTACAGGAGTTACGAGGTCTATAACAAAACATAATTATCTGGTTAAAGATGTGAAAGAGCTGGCAAGGACTATCCGCGAGGCGTTTTATATCGCTTCGAGCGGAAGGCCGGGCCCGGTTTTGATCGATATACCAAGCGATATACAGCTTCAGGAAACAGAGTTTATCTGGCCTGAGGAAATTGAGATCAGAAGCTATAAGCCGACATGCTTCGGCCATCCCGGACAGATTAAAAAGGCTGCCAAGCTGATAATCGCTTCCAAAAAACCGCTTATATATGCCGGCGGTGGGATTATCACATCAGGCGCCCATCATGAATTGAAGAAGCTGACGGAAAAACTGAACGCGCCTATCACCTGGACATTGATGGGTATAGGATGTTTCCCTGCCACGCATAAACTTTCCCTGGGAATGCTTGGTATGCACGGCACAGCTTACGCCAATCACGCGATCATGGAAGCGGATTTAATACTCGCTGTTGGCGCCAGGTTTGACGACAGGGTCACGGGCAGGCTTGATAAATTTGCGCCTTATGCCAAGGTCATACATATTGATATAGACCCGACGTCTATCAGCAAAAACGTGAGAGTGGATATCCCTATCGTGGGAGACGCAAAAAATATTTTAGGCCAGTTGATAGAGGATATAAATAAAGCTCCGGATACAACAGAATGGCTGAAGACAGTTGATGCCTGGAAGAAAAAATGCCCTCTTAAATATCAGGATAAAAAAGATATAATAAAACCGCAGTATGTCATAGAGCAGATTTGCGAGGCTACCAAGGGAAAAGCGGTTATCACTACGGAGGTGGGCCAGAATCAGATGTGGGCTGCGCAGTGGTATAAATATGATTATCCGAGAACGTTTATTTCATCAGGCGGCTTAGGCACTATGGGATTTGGTTTTCCTGCGGCAATGGGCGCAAAAATAGGAATGCCGGATAAAATAGTCTTTGATATAGCAGGGGACGGTTCCATACAGATGAACATACAGGAACTGGGCACGTGCGTCGCGAATAAGATTAATGTCAAGGTTGCGATATTAAATAACGGTTATCTGGGAATGGTCAGGCAGTGGCAGGAATTATTTTATAAAAAAAGGTATTCCTATACCACCATGACTAACCCTGATTTTGTCAAACTTGCCGAAAGTTACGGCGCTGTCGGGATCCGGGTTACAAAAAAAGAAGATGTCCGCAAGGCAATTGAAAAAGCGATTTCTACAGATAATGTCGTGTTGATTGATTTTAAGGTCGAAGAAGAAGAAAACGTGTTTCCGATGGTTCCCGCAGGAGAGGCGCTGAATCGCATGATAGAGGGGCTTGCGTAATGAGACATACTATATCAGTATTGGTTGAGAATAAATTCGGCGTGCTGGCCAGGATATCCGGGTTATTCAGCGCGCGCGGCTATAATATAGCGTCGCTGGCAGTATCCGAGACCATGGACCCGACCATTTCCTATATGACAATGGTGGTGGAAGCCGAAGACGAGAAAATCCTGGAGCAGATAAAAAAACAGCTCAATAAGCTCATAGATATTATCAGCGTTACGGATTTTACAAAGAAAGGCCATGTTGACAGGGAGCTTATTCTTGCAAAGATAGGTTATTCCTCAAAAGATAAAGCCAGGCTGGACAGCTTGCTGAATAAAATCGGCGCAAAGGCGGCCCAGCGCAGCAGCGATACAGCTATCATTGAAATGATAGGCGATCAGGATGAGATCAAATCCCTTCTGGAAGGATTAAAACAGTTCGGTATAAAGGAACTGGTCAGAAGCGGCCGCATAGCAATATCAAAGGAATAAAAAAAGGAAAGGAGTTTCAAATGTTAAAGATTTATTATGACAAGGATGCTGATTTAAGTATTCTTAAAGGCAAGAAAGTGGCTATCATAGGGTACGGGATCCAGGGCAGGGGACAGTCCCTGAATCTCCGGGATAGCGGAGTGGAAGTGATAGTCAGCGAATTAGAGGGAACGGAAAATTATAAGCTTGCGGTGCAGGACGGGTTTAAGCCTGTTTCTGTAGGCGAAGCCGCGAAACTCGGGGACATAATACAGATACTCACGCAGGACCACGTGCAGGCAAAGGTATATAAAGAATTCATAAAGCCCAACCTTAAAAAAGGCAAGGCATTGTGCTTCTCTCACGGGTTCAATATTCATTTTAAGCAGATAAAGCCTTCCAAGAACGTGGACGTATTTATGGTGGCGCCGAAAGGCCCGGGTTCACTGGTAAGAAAGATGTACGAAGAAGGGAAAGGAGTTCCTTCTTTAGTTGCCATATATCAGGACGCTACAGGCAATGCCATGAAACTGGCTTTGGCTTATGCCAAAGGATTAGGAGCGGCTAAAGCAGGCGTGATCGAGACGACTTTTAAAGAAGAGACAGAAACAGATCTTTTCGGAGAGCAGGCTGTTTTATGCGGGGGCGCGAGCGAACTGATAAAGGCCGGGTTTGATACATTGGTAGAAGCCGGTTATCAGCCTGAGATCGCATATTTCGAAGTATTACATGAATTAAAACTTATAACAGACATGATCCAGGAACACGGGATTTCCGGAATGAGAAGAAGGGTTTCTGATACTGCATGTTACGGAGATCTGTCGCGCGGCAAAAGGATTATTACGGAAAGAACAAGAAAAGAGATGAAGAAAATTTTAAATGAAATCCAGAGAGGCAAGTTTGCCAGAGAGTGGATAAAAGAAAATGAGGCAGGCAGGCCGAATTTTAACAAGCTGTTAAAAGAAGGCGATGAGCATAAGATCGAAGCAGTCGGTAAGTCGCTCAGAGAAATGATGCCTTGGATGAAAAAATAAAAGGTTTATGAAAAAAATAATTATATTCGACACAACTTTGAGGGACGGCGAGCAGTCTCCGGGCGCAAGCCTGGACGTGAACGCCAAGATAGAAATAGCCAGGCAGCTCACCAGGCTGGGCGTTGACGTGATCGAGGCGGGTTTTCCCATTGCCTCAAAAGGCGATTTCAACGCCGTCCATAAAGTGGCAGGCGCGGTAAAAGGCGTTACTATCTGCGGCTTGGCCAGGTCTATAAAATCCGATATCGATGCGTGCGCAAAGGCCGTAAGGCCTGCGAAAAGCCCCAGGATCCATGTTTTCCTGGCTACATCAAAGATTCACATGCAGTACAAGCTGAAAAAAGCTGAATCAGAGATACTGAAGCTCGCAACCTGGGCAGTCGGGTACGCCCGTAACCTCTGTGATGATGTGGAATTTTCCCCTGAAGACGCTTCGCGTTCAGACAGGGATTTTTTGTGCAGGGTTGTGGAGTCTGTCATAAATGCGGGCGCGAAGACAGTAAATATTCCGGATACCGTGGGCTATGCGATGCCTGCGGAGTTCGGGTCTCTTATAAAAGAAATAAAAACAAGAGTTCCCAATATAGATAAAGCCATTATCAGCGTGCATTGCCATAATGACCTGGGCCTGGGCGTAAGTAATTCTCTTTCAGCCGTAGAAAATGGGGCAGAGCAGGTGGAATGCACCATTAACGGCATCGGAGAAAGGGCAGGCAATGCATCTCTTGAAGAAATAGTGATGGCCATTGATACGCGCAAAGATATATTCGGGATTACAACTTCTATAAACAAGAAAGAAATTTATAAAACCAGCCGCCTGGTCAGTAAGCTCACGGGAATTGTTGTCCAGCCGAATAAGGCAATAGTGGGCAGGAATGCCTTTAGCCACGAATCAGGCATTCATCAGGACGGGATGCTGAAAAAAAGTTCTACCTATGAAATCATAAAACCGCAGGATGTGGGATTCGGCGCTACAAGGCTTGTCCTGGGAAAACATTCAGGCAGGCACGCTTTTAACGAAAGGCTCAAGAAACTTGGCTTTGAGCTGGATGAAAGCGAATTATTAAAAGCATTCGAGAGGTTTAAATCTCTTGCGGATAAGAAAAAAGAGGTATTTGACGAGGATCTTTTATCAATAGTGGAGGATGGCATAGTCTCTATCCCGGAAACCTTCATCCTTGAAGACTTAAATATAACAAGCGGAAATAAAATTATTCCAAAGGCTGACATAGGACTTAAAAAAGGCGCGAAAGTGTTAAAGAAGACTTCTTCCGGAGACGGCCCCGTAGACGCATGCTATAAAGCCATAGACGCTATAACAGGCTTGAAGTGCAAACTGCTGGATTATTCCCTTAAATCCATTACAGGAGGCAAGGACGCGCTGGGCGAAGTTACAGTCAGGATAATATCTAATAAAGACGAAGTCTCAGGCAGGGGCACATCCACTGATATCATAGAGGCCAGCGCAAAGGCGTATGTGAATGCGGTCAATAAGCTGATCTTCACCCGTTCGCGCAAGGCAAATCCCGGCCCCGGAAAATTAAAATTATAAAAAATGGATATATACGGAGTAATCGGCTGGCCTATAAAACATAGTTTATCGCCCGCGATGCACAATGCCGCCTTTAAGGCGCTTGGCATTGACGCAGAGTATAAATTATTCGAGATAAAGCCGGAAGAACTCGAAGATTTTATTCTTAAAAGAAAAGACGCGGCAGGATTTAACGTGACTGTGCCGCATAAAGAAAAATGCATGGCGCTTTTGGATTCCATTGATCCGCTGGCTGCTTCAATAGGAGCCGTAAATACCATTGTTATAAAAAACGGAAAGTTGGCGGGATACAATACAGACAGCGTTGGTTTTATAACAGCGCTTGAAAAAGACCTGGCTTTCAGCGTAAAAGGAAAATCTATATTCGTGCTTGGTTCAGGAGGGGCCTCCAGGGCAGTAAGTTTCAGCCTGGCAAGAACCGGCGCAAAAAAAATAATCCTGACGGATTTATTTTTAGATAAGGTAAAATCTCTCGCGGATAATGTAAGAAAATTTTATCCGGGTTGCAAAGTAGATATACTGGAGCCAAAAAAGATTTACCGGGAAGCGGATTTAAGCGGGATAGATTTATTAGTTAACGCTACCCCCGTCGGCCTCAAGGAAAGCGATCCCGTTTTATTCGATAAAGGCGCTTTAAAAAAAGGCCTGGCAGTTTATGACCTTGTCTATAATCCTGAAAAAACAAAGTTAGTCAAGCTTGCCCTGGATTCCGGGCTTAAGGCTTCAGGCGGGATGTCGATGCTTTTATACCAGGGCGCAGAGAGTTTCAGGCTCTGGACTGGCAAAACCGCTCCGGTAGACATAATGAAAACAACTATACAATTCAACAACGTCGTTTTTCCAGTTGTTTAGGAGAATATGGTAAATTTACTGGTTTTTATATTTGGTTTGGTAATAGGAAGCTTCCTGAATGTGTGCATATACAGGATGCCCAGGAGCGAATCATTGGCGTTTCCCGGCTCTAGATGCGTTTCATGTAAAAAGCCTATACCATGGTATGACAATATACCATTACTTAGCTATGTTTTGCTTAGAGGCAAATGCAGGTCTTGTAAGGCCAAGTTCTCTCCGCGGTATTTTTTTGTAGAGCTGATAAGCGCCGCGTGCTTTCTGGTTTTATTTGCGAATTTTAAATTTCATTATATATTTTGGATTTACAGCTTGCTGGTATCCGGCCTTATAGTTGTCACATTTATAGACCTGGAGTTTCAGTTGATACCGGACAGTATAAGCATTGTAGGCATATTTGTCGGAATTATCCTGAGCGTAATTTTTCCGGGATTACAAGGTGCCTTTAACTGGCAAAGAGGTGTTTTGAATTCTATATTAGGCGCCATAGCAGGAGGAGGCTTGATATATCTTACAGGCGTATTGGGCCAGCTTGCCTTTAAAAAAGAGAGCATGGGCGGAGGAGACGTGAAGCTCATGGCAATGCTTGGCGCGTTTTTAGGCTGGAAGATGGCAATACTCATTTTCTTTTTAGCTCCTTTTTTCGGAGCACCTATCGGGATTTATGTGAAATTTGTAAAAAAAGAGGATATAATACCATATGGGCCTTTTATTTCTTTAGCTAGCTTTGTGGCTATGATCTGGGGCCATAAGATTTTAAGTTTATTTATCATGGGCAGCTAGGGACGGTTCTGGAGCCAATCGGAGAAGTGTCCCCTAAGATGGAGGTGTGAGATGTTAAGATTTCTTACTGCGGGAGAATCGCATGGAGAGGCGCTGGTGGGCATACTGGAAGGCATGCCTGCCGGATTAAAAATAAATACAAGCAGCATAGATAAAGAACTCAAAAGAAGGCAGGAAGGTTACGGAAGAGGCCAAAGGATGCAGATAGAGAGCGACCGGGCTAAAATACTTTCAGGCCTTATGAGGGGCGTCACAATAGGAAGTCCGATAGCTATCCTGATAGAAAATAAAGATTTCAGCATAGATAAATTACCTGCTGTTAAAAACCCCAGGCCCGGACATGCTGATATGGCAGGGATTCTGAAATATGGTTTTAATGACGCCAGGTGCGTACTTGAGAGAGCTTCAGCTAGAGAGACAGCTGCGAGAGTGGGGATAGGCGCTGTATGCAGGATTTTATTGGCAGAGTTTGGCGTAAAAATTATGAGCCGTGTTTTAATGATAGGCGGGGCTAAGGAAGAAACTGCTATCAAAGAGAAAATAGACAAAGCTGTAAAATCAAAAGATACGCTGGGAGGAATATTCGAAGTAATTATTAAAGGAGTCCCTCCGGGTTTGGGCAGCTGTGCGCATTGCGACAGGCGCCTGGACGCTAGTCTCGCAGAGGCTATTATGTCTATACCGGCTATTAAGGCGGTGGAAATAGGTAATGCTATTGAGTGTGCAGGAAAACCAGGCTCAAAGGTACATGACGAGATTTTTTATTCCAGAGAAAAAGGTATCTACAGAAAAACCAATAACGCCGGGGGCATAGAAGGCGGCATGTCTAACGGAGAGGATATAATAGTGCGCGGTTATATGAAACCTATCAGCACATTAATGGACGGCCTTAATACTATAGATATTGATACAAAAAAACAAGTAAAGGCTTCCACAGAGCGCTCTGATTTCTGCGCTGTGCCTGCAGCAGGAGTGGTAGGGGAAGCAGTGGAGGCATTTGTAATAGCCAGGGCATTTTTGGAAAAATTCGGCGGAGATAGTATTGCGGAAATAACCAGAAATTATAAAGGTTATACAGCCGGACTAAAAATGTAGAATAATAGAAGTGGTCGTGTAGTCTGAGTCAAATGCATGAATCCTGTCAGTGTGGCGCCAGCCGATCGAAAAATCTAAATTTTTATTGATCTCGTAAGGTATTTCTACTAACACTTCATTGAGTCCTGCGGCGCCTTTCTCCAGATTATACGAGTATTCGTTCCAGACTTTAAAAGAAAGCTTTTTAGACAGGGGATATGTAAAGCCTATTTTTGTCGTAGCTTCCACGGACATGTTACCCGGGTCAAATGTCATGTAATCAAGGATCTGGCCGGAAATAAAATGCACGGATTCTCCGAAATAAAGGTATTTTAATATATATTTCTTAGCCTCTACGCCCGATGTTATTTTCTCCCATCTGGAGGTTCCAAAGTGCCACTGGAATTCTCCGAAAAGAGAGGTTTTTATATCGTATTTGGAGATATTTTTTGAAACGGAATAGCGATTCAGGTATATGGAATTGTCTTCATTCCTTATATCCAAAAGAAGACTGCTTTTATCTTTAATGTCAGCGCTGTAAGCGGGATTTAAAAATATAAACTGGGCTAATAATATGATTATACCTGACAGTAGTTTCATTTAAATGAGAAGTATAGCATAGGAGTTCAGCAAATACAAGTGATTTGACTATTAGGCGGTTATCTGTTATAGTTTATCAAAATAGGGGCTGGAATGAAAAATATAATTTTAGTAGGGTTCATGGGTACCGGAAAAAGCGTTGTCGGAAAGCATCTTGCCGCAAAGCTTGATAGAGATTTCATAGAATTAGACGATATAATAGAGGCGAAAGAAAAGATGTCCATAAAGGATATCTTTGAGAAAAAGCTCGAACCGTATTTCAGGCAGGTTGAAAAAGAAGTGGCAAAGGAAGCTGCTAAGCGTGAAGATGTGGTTATATCTGCGGGCGGAGGCGCAGTTATGGATGAAGAGAATTTTAAGAATCTGAAAAATAGTGGCATTATAATCTGCCTTAAGGCATCACCTGACACGATTCTTAAAAGGACAAAAAACCTCAAGACCCGCCCGCTTCTTAACGTTCCTGACCCCAAAAAACAGATAGAGGAACTCTTAAAGAAAAGAGAGCCGTATTACAATAAGGCGGATTTCAGCATAAATACCGATAATCTGACCATAGAGCAGGTTGCAGCCAGGGCAATAGATTTTATTCATACCTTGTAACCGAATCAAATTTTCTAAAAAAATAAAATTTTTGAAAGAAAACTGCCTTAGGATGTGTCTTGTATACCAGGGGGTGGTTATATGAATGACACTGAAAGATTGATTACGCTTAATATGGTGGAGGATATAGGGAGCGTCAGGACCAGGGCGCTGCTAGGTGAATTTGGGTCGTTTGAAAAAGTCTTTAAAGCAAGCGCTGGTGAAATTGGCAGGGTAAAAGAAGTCGGGGCTATTATAGGCGCCAGGGTGCCGCAGGCGATTAAAGACATTGATTTAAAAAAGGAAATGGGTTTAATAAAAAAGTATGGCGTAAAGGTCGTCACTTTTTTAGACAAGGATTATCCCGAGAACCTTAAAACTATATATGATCCGCCCGTAGTTTTATATGTAAAAGGAAATATTTTACCGGACGACAAGTTAGCTATTGCGATAGTTGGTTCGCGCCTGGCGTCTTTTTATGGAATACAGACGGCTGAGAAACTGGGATTTGAGCTGGCTTCGCATGGCGTAACAGTGGTTTCTGGTTTGGCGAGAGGTGTTGATTCAAGTAGCCATAAAGGCGCATTAAAGGCAAAAGGCAGAACCTTAGCTATTTTAGGCTCAGGCCTTGCCAATATTTATCCAAGAGAGAACATAGAACTGGCTGAAAAGATTTCTGAATCAGGAGCTGTAATCAGCGAATTTCCCATGGCTACTATACCTGACAGAGGAAACTTCCCCAAAAGAAACAGGATTATAAGCGGGCTTTCACTGGGAGTCATATGCGTGGAGGCAGCTGAAAAAAGCGGTGCGCTGATTACATGTGACTGCGCCCTGGAGCAAGGCAGGGAAGTCTTCGCGGTTCCGGGCAAGGTGGACTCATTTACCTCAAAAGGCACGAATAAGCTTATAAAGCAAGGCGCTAAATTAGCTCAAGGAGTAGGGGATATTCTGGAAGAATTAAACCTTTCCGCCCCAGGGGTGGTACAGGAAAAAAGTTCTATATTGGACAAAAACGAAAATCTAGTATATACTTTATTATCCAGCGATCCCAAGTATATAGATGATATATGCAGGGAAAGCGGCATAGGGTTGAATAGAATTTCCGGGATACTGTTAAGCCTGGAGATCGGGAAATTCGCAAAACAACTGCCGGGCAAAAATTTCGTTAAAATATAGAATGGAGAGTTTAGATGTCAAAATCCCTAGTTATCGTTGAATCGCCTGCAAAGGCCAGCACTATAAATAAGATACTCGGTAAGAAATTCGTCGTATCTTCTTCGATGGGCCATATAATGGACCTGCCCAAGTCAAAGATGGGCATAGAAATAGAAAAAGGCTTCACCCCTGAATACATAATGATCCCGGGCAAGAAAAAAATAGTAGACGCATTGAAAAAAGAAGCTGCGGATTCAGACACCATATTTCTGGCAACAGACCCTGACAGGGAGGGGGAAGCCATAAGCTGGCATCTGGCAAATCTTTTGGGCAAGAAGAAAAAAATCTACAGAATAGCTTTTCATGAAATCACGAGGACCGCTATAGAAGCAGCGATCAATAGTCCCGGCAAAATAGATATGAACATGGTGGACGCTCAGCAGACAAGAAGGATCCTGGACAGGCTGGTGGGTTACAGCATCAGCCCGTTATTGTGGAGAAAAGTCGGCAGAGGCCTTTCAGCAGGCAGGGTTCAGTCAGTTGCGGTAAGGCTTATTGTGGACAGGGAAAAAGAAATCGGTGTTTTTGTTCCGGAAGAATACTGGGAAATAGAGGCGGAGCTTAAAAAGAAAAATGTAGAAAACTCTAAATTTACAGCCAAGCTGGATAAAATAGAAGATAAAAAAATAGACCTTACGAATCAGGGCGATTCTGTTAATCTGGTAGCTGAACTTGAGAAGGCGCAGTTTACAGTCACAAGCGTTGATAAAAAAGAAAAACGTAAATACGCCCAACCTCCTTTTATAACCTCCAAACTACAGCAGGAGGCGTTTTATAAACTAAGGTTCCAGGCCATTAAAACAATGAAGGTGGCGCAGCAGCTGTACGAAGGTCTTCCTATAGGTAGCGAGGGAAACGTAGGCCTTATAACATACATGCGTACGGACGCTGTGAGGGTCTCGAAGGAGTCTCAGGATTTCGCAAAAAAATATATAATTGAAAAATACGGACCTGAGTTTGCGCCCGCTACGCCGAACGTGTATAAATCAAAGAAAAGCGCCCAGGAGGCCCATGAAGCGATAAGGCCCGCATTGCCGCTCAGAGAGCCGAATAGCATAAAAGAGTTTCTTACCCTGGACCAGCATAAGCTTTACACATTGATATGGAACCGTTTTATATCCAGCCAGATGACGCCTGCTGTATTTAATGTAATCAGCGTAGAGATAAAAGCAGGCAGGTGCACTTTCAAGGCCAATGGCTCTCAAAAGTTATTCCAGGGGTTTAGCATAGTGTATGAAGAAAACGAAGACGTAAAAGAAGAGGAAAAATTACTTCCCTCTCTGGAAGCAGGGGAGGCGCTGGATCTTTTAAAACTGGATCCGAGTCAGCACTTTACAAAGCCTCCTCCCAGGTATTCGGATGCATCTTTGGTAAAAGCGCTTGAAGAAGACGGCATCGGAAGGCCCAGCACATACGCCCCTATTATCCAGACTATCATTGCCCGCAATTATGTAAAAAGAAAAGAAGGATACTTCTGTCCCTCTGAACTTGGCATAGTGGTTACAGACCTTTTGATAAAAAGTTTCCCTAAGATTCTGAATCTGGAATTCACGGCTAAAATGGAAGAAGAGCTGGATGAGATAGAAGAGGGAAAGCAGAAGAGCGCTGAAGTGTTAAAAGAATTTTATACGCCTTTTGCGGAAGAAGTAGAGCATGCCAAGATAAACATGCGTAAAGTAAAAGGGGAGGCTGTAAAAACCTCGGAGATCTGCGAAAAATGCGGCAAGCCCATGGTCATAAAATGGGGCAGGCTAGGAAGATTTTTGAGCTGTTCTGATTTTCCTACCTGCAGGTTTGCCAAAGCAATACCTACGGGCGTGAAATGCCCCGAGCCTAATTGCAACGGGATGCTTGTCGAGCGCCGCTCAAAAGGAGGCAGGCATTTTTACGGCTGCTCCGCTTACCCTAATTGCCATCACATATCGCGCAGGCTTCCTTCCCAGAATGATGAGGATAGCGCATTGCCAGAGGGAGAAGATGCTTGACAGATTTGTACATAAATTTATAAATTATCTCGAGATTGAAAAAAACGCCTCAGATCACACCGTAACCAACTACAAAATAGACCTCAGGGAATTCAGCGAGTCAATAAAGGAAAAGCCGATAGAGCAGGTCACGCATCTGGATGTGAGGCTTTTTCTTGCAAGGCTGAAAGAGAAGAATTTTTCAAAGAGATCCGTGGCCAGAAAAATGGCAACCTTAAGGAGTTTTTTTAAATTCCTTTACAGGGAAGGCCATATAAAGGCCAATCCCGCAGCTAGCCTTTCAACGCCTAAGATAGAAAAGAAATTACCCCTATTTTTAAATATAGACGATGCAGTAAAACTTTTAGAATCCCCTGATGCTTCTGAAGATATGGGATTGCGCGACAAAGCTATCCTTGAAACGCTTTATTCCACGGGCATAAGGGTGAGCGAGCTTGTGGGGCTGGATAAAGAGGACATTGATTTTATAAGCGGTGTATTTAAAGTCCGCGGAAAAGGCAAGAAAGAAAGGCTTGTTCCCGTGGGGGACAAGGCATTGAGGGCGATAAGGGCTTATTTTGAAAAAATCGGCGTGAGCGATATAAACGAAAAAAAGCCGGTATTCCTTAATAGGGCTAAGCGCCGCGTGAGCGACAGGGCTGTAAGGCGCATAGTGCATAAATATATCAGGAAAACCAGCCTTAATGAAAATATTTCTCCTCATTCGCTGAGGCATTCCTTTGCGACCCATATGCTGGATAGAGGCGCTGACCTGAGGAGCGTGCAGGAACTTTTAGGCCACGCGAACCTTTCTACCACTCAGATATATACTCATGTAACCACTGAAAGACTGAAGGCGATCTACGAAAAGGTCCACCCGAGAGCTTAAAAAATATGAAAAAGGCTGTTGTATTATTATCCGGAGGAATGGATTCAGCGGTTACTCTTTTTATCGCAAAGAAAAAGGGTTTTAAGCCGTATTGCCTTACTTTTGACTATGGCCAGCGCCATAAAAAAGAGATCTTATCCGCAAAAAAAGTAGCTAAGGCTGCAAAAACCGAATTTACTCTCTTAAAAATACGCCTGCCATGGAAAAACAGCGCGCTCCTGGATAAAAATATAAAAGTCCCTGAAAATAGGAAATTTTCGTCCGGAATAGATATCCCGGCCACCTATGTGCCTGCCAGAAACACTATTTTTTTAAGTTTTGCCTTGTCTTATGCTGAGGCAATAGGCGCAAAGGCGGTATTCATAGGCGCAAATGCAATAGATTTTTCAGGGTATCCTGACTGTAGGCCCCAATATTACAGGGTATTTAATGAGTTATTTAAAAAAGCCGTAAAGCTGAAGGATATAAAGATTATAACCCCGCTTTTATATAAGACAAAAGAGGATATTGTTAAGTTTGGCAGGCAATTGGGAGTAGATTTTAATCTCACATGGTCTTGTTATAAAGGCGGCAGGAGGCCTTGCGGCGTATGCGATGCCTGCAGGCTTCGCGCAAAAGGATTTTGTGGTTAAGGCGAAGATAACAGAGATATTCAGTTCGATTCAGGGCGAAGGCGTGTATCTTGGCCAGCCGCAGACATTTGTCAGGTTTTACGGGTGTAATTTAAAATGTGGATTCTGCGACGAATCCAGGAAAAATAAACTTAAAGAGTATTCAGCCCGGGAACTCACCAAGGCTATTATAAAGGAAAAGAATAAGGTAGTTTCTCTGACGGGCGGGGAGCCGCTACTATACGCAAGTTTTTTAAAAGAGGTACTGCCCGAGCTCAAGAAAAAAGGCTTTACTACGTATCTTGAAACGAACGGGACATTGAAAAATAAACTTTTGGAGATTATTGATTTTTTAGATATAATAAGCATGGATATCAAGCTCCCGTCTTCCACAGGAGACAGGGCTTTTTGGAAACCGCATTATGATTTTTTGAAAGCGTCGGACGGGAAAGAAATTTTTGTAAAATCGGTTATTACAGATAAAACCACATTAGCCGATATAAAAAAAGCAGTATCTATAATAGAAAAGGTCAATAAAGCCATATTTTTCATACTTCAGCCTGTAACCTGTAATAATAGGATACAAAAAATAAACCAGGCTCGGAAATTTTTAAGTTCGGCAGGCTCCAGTCTGGATAACGTAAGATTAATACCGCAGATCCATAAAATATTGGGTGTAAAATGACAAGAATAATAGACGCTAAATTAATAACGGATATGATTAAGGATTTATTTATCAGGGCAAACACGTGTTTAAGGCCTGATATCCTCGCAGGGCTTAAACAGGCAAGGAAAAATGAAACAAAAGAAAAGCCCAGGTATGCCCTGGACGCTATCATAAAAAATGCATCCATCGCAAAAAAGAAGATGCTCGCCATATGCCAGGATACAGGCATGGCAGTTGTATATTTAAAAGTAGGCCAGTCTTTAATAGTAAAGGGGGATCTTAAAAAGGCAGTCGCTAAAGGCGTGGCGCTTGCGTATAAAGAAGGTTATTTCAGGTCTTCGGTTGTGAATGACCCGCTAATAAGAAAAAATACGAACACAAACCTGCCGCCTATTATCTATACAGATATAGTTCCCGGGAATAAGATCAATATAAAGGTTGTGGCTAAAGGTTTTGGCTGCGAAAATGTTAGCAAAACCAGGATGTTCAGGCCCACTGACCCTGTTTCAAGCATAGAGGGCTTTATAGTTGATGCTATGAAAGAAGCAGGTTCCAGGCCTTGCCCGCCTGTATATATAGGTATCGGAATAGGCGGGACCCTTGATAAGGCAGTGTCTCTTTCAAGGGAAGCGATATTCAGGCCGCTCGGAAAGAACAGCAAAGATAAACATATCGCGAGGCTTGAGAAAAGCATACTGAAAAAAGTGAATAATCTTAAGATAGGGCCCGTAGGCGTTGGAGGCAGCGCCACTGCTTTGGGCGTTAGCATTCTAACTTACCCGACTCACATAGCGGGACTGCCTGTCAGCGTAAACATAAGCTGTCACGCTACCCGCACACAAGAAGCAACAATATGAGAAAAATATTTTTACCCCTGACAAAAGAAATTATAAAAACCCTTAAACAGGGGGAAATGGTTCTATTGAGCGGGCCTGTATTAACTGCAAGGGATGCGGCGCATAAAAGGCTCGCAGATACCTTGAAAGCAGGTAAAATTATCCCTGTTGTATTAAGAGGCGAGACCATATATTATGTCGGGCCTACCCCGCATAGAAAACTCGAAGTGATAGGTTCCTGCGGCCCTACTACCAGCTCCAGGATGGACCCTTTCACGCCTTTATTATTAAAACACGGCTTAATAGGGATGATAGGCAAGGGCGAGAGGTCAAAAGAAGTAATCCTGGCTATAAAAAAACACAAGGCAGTATATTTTATTACAATAGGCGGAGCAGGCGCGTATTTATCGGAAAAGGTTAAGTCAGCAAAGGTTGTGGCATACAAAGATTTAGGGCCTGAGGCGATCTATAGACTGGAAATAAAAGATTTCCCGGCAATAACGGAGGTATCATGAGGAATGACGGAAGACGGCTGAATGAAATGAGAAAAGTGAAAATAAAAAGAAATGTCCTTAAATATGCGGAAGGTT